>Ga0206836_10012_pt1 | contig 59155 bp, 57 predicted proteins | sample Alteio_BWOrgCont_28_FD_152871 | JGI IMG/M metagenome (GOLD analysis project Ga0206836, IMG submission 152871) | Enriched cells from forest soil in Barre Woods Harvard Forest LTER site, Petersham, Massachusetts, United States -... | ecosystem: Environmental > Terrestrial > Soil > Temperate forest >...
CGACAGCCTATTCAGTAACCATTGCTAAGAACTTTACCAACAACGCCACTGCAACCTCTTTTGTACCTGAAACCGGTACTGTAATTATTGGTGGCGCGGCCGCCGCTGTCATTAATGGTTCTGCAGCAATAGCTTTCTATAACCTAACTATTGCAGGTACTACTGCTGTAACCTGTACAACCAATTCCACTACTATAAGCAATAATATGGTAGTGAACGCAGGGGCTATAGCCACCATTAATGGTGGTGGTAAAACAACTACAGTTAACGGAACACTGAATAATTCGGGCTCAGTAACGGTTGGCGCAGCCACGCTTACTGTTTTGGGTAATGTTACCAATGCGGGAAGCGGGGTACTTTCTTTTACTACAGGCAATTTTAATATTGGCGGAAACTTTAGTGATAACGGCATTTTTTCATCAAGTACAAGCACTACTACTTTTAAAGGAGCGGCTAACCAGGCTATTTCAGGCTCTACCGCTGAAACATTTTGTAATCTTATTATAGCCAATACCGGTGCTGCAGGTTCTAATGTGGTTTCTCCCGGAGGAACGCTAACGGTTACGAATACCCTTACGTTTACCTCAGGCGTTCTTGATGTTACCGCTTCCAATTATGCACTTAACGTTACAAAAAGTATTACCAATAATGTGTCTTCGGCTGCTTTTGTACCTGAAAACGGCACGGTTACTATTGGCGGGGCGGCAGCAGGAGTTATAAATGGCAGCGCAGCTTCCATGACTTTTTATAACCTTACTTTTGGCGGTTCAACTTCTACAACCGCCACTACGTATCCTATAACTGTTACCAGCAACCTGGTAGTTAATAGTGGTGTTACCATTACCATAACCGGGGGGCTTACAGAAACAGCCGCTATCCTGAATAATTCGGGAACTATTACAGCAAATGCGAGCACCTTGAATGTTACAGGAACTGCAACGAACAATGCCTCGGGTACAATTAATTTTACCTCCGGAACACTTAGTGTAACAGGCACAACAAGCAATAGCGGTACCATTGCTTTCACTACGGGAATATATACGGCTACGGGTACACTAACAAACAATGGAACTATAAGTTTTACTACGGGTACACTTAATATAGGGAGCAGCTTTGTTAATAATTCAACATTTACACAGGGTACCGGTACTGTAGATTATGATGGAACAGCCAACCAATCTATATCCGGTTCAGCGGGAACAACATTTTACAACCTGACTATAAACAACACAGGCGCTTCAGGCTCAAACATTGTATCATTGGGCCAGGCAATAACAGTAAGCAATGTGCTTACCCTTACTGCAGGAATACTTGATGCATCGGCCTCAAATTACAGCATTACTGCAAATGGTATATGGACCAATAATAATTCTACTGCAGCCTTCAATGCTGAAAATGGTACAGTTACTTTCGGAGCAGCAACTACTATCAGCGGAACATCGGGTACTACCTTTTATAATTTGAATATTGCAGGTGGTACAACTACGGCTTCAACTACTACGGCCCCTGTTACAGTAAGCGGAACACTTACTATCGGGGCAGGTAATACACTTACTGTTAATGCTAATGCGGTTACCGCCGCCACTGTATCGAATAGCGGTACAATTACGTTTACCACCGGAATATTTAATGTAACGAACAGCTTTACCAATGCAGGTACAATTAATTTTTCTACAGGAACGTTTAATATGGGTAATAGTTTAATAGATAATGGAACCGTTGCATTTACAGGAGCAGGAACCTTTAATATTACCGGTAACCTGACAATAGGTGCCGCGGGTACCCTTACTATGGGCGCTGCCATGAATCTTTATTTAACCGGTAATTTTACCGACAATGGAACGCTTACGGCATTGGGCACTTTTATTTTTGATGGTTCAACAACTCAAACAATAGGTGGTACAGCTTCTCCTATAGCTTTCAATAAACTTACGCAGGACCAGGGCGCCCAAACCGATACAGTTACGCTTGCACAGCCCATTACCATCAATAGTAACTTTGCTATTACACAGGGTGTGTTTAACTGCGGTGCAAACCAGGTTACCGGAAGTGCGAACAGCATGACAATGTCAACGGGAGCTACCCTATTGCTTGGCTCAACAAGCGTTGCAACAGCAGTTACCTTCCCTACCAATTACACAACCGCGGGCATTGTATTAAATTCAGGAAGCTATGTTATATACCAGGCCAATGCCAGCCAAACTATATCCGGTACGCCAACTTATGCTAATTTGACTGTTACGGGTGGAAGCGCTTCCACAACCAATACGTTGGCAGCCAATACCACGGTATCAGGTAACATACTTATACAAAACGGTACAGGCACCGTTACACTGGGCCTAAGTACTTTCACACTTTCAGTAGCCGGAAATTATACCGACAATGGTGCGTTGAGCGCCGGAACAGGCACGGTTAATTTTGATGGCACTGCTTTGCAAACGCTTACTTTCCCTTCAGGTGGCGAGAACTTTTATAATCTTACTTTCAATAATACTTCGGCCGCGAATCCTAATCTAACGGTATCAGCCAATATAAATGTATCGGGTAATAATACATTTACCAAAGGTTATCTCGACCTGCAAGGGCATAGCTATATAACAACAGGCGCTCCAACAGCCACTACCGATACCTATAAAGCAGGTTCAATAACAACCAGCGTTGCGGGAGCAAACTTTACGGTTACCGACCCTTCCAGCACCAAAATATTCTACATGAAGGGTACAGCATTCGGTAATTCAACCAATGGAATTACTATTAGTGTACAATCGGGCCAGATACAAATAACAAATACAACAGAGTACGGCGCTGCGAAATTCATGAAATCATTGAATGTTGATGACGTTTTCGGTGGAGGAAATTATTATCACGGCCCTGTAACATTCAGAGATAGCAGCACCGCAAGCCGCTGGAGGATGGGCGACAACAATGCTGTTGCAGATACTTTTGTTAACGCCAGTTTTTATGCCAATGCTACGGGAGGAAGCAATAATAACTTTATTATTTGTGCCAACTCAACAGGTAATGCTTTTTATGGTACAACAATTGCCAACTCAACTACTGTAGGTGGTTTTTATATTGGCAGGCAGAATGGAAACGGTAACTCATCTTTAACATTCTATGGTCCTGTGGTGGCTACAGTGAGCCTTACAGGTAATATGGCTTTTGCCGATGCAGCAGCAGGCAATTCAAGCACGGTAGTCTTTGACAGTACTATATCACTTAACTCCACGTCTACATCCACCGGCTTCTTCTATTTCGGAGATAGTAAATACAGTACTATTTTGTTAAATTCCGGGGGCCAGTTTCTAACGGGTTCAATAAGTGGTCAAACCAATACATATCTTGAAAATGTAACTCAAATTGGCCCTAAAACACAAACTATTAATACATCAGGAAGCACAGGCTCACTTTATGTTGGCGGTACCACTACAGCGGCAAGTTCATTGCCTAATACTTTCAACGGCCCCGTTAACCTTGTTGCTGACACTGCGGGTTATATTATCGACGCCACTTTCGATGGAGCTACAACCATTACAATTAACCATGCCAATGCAAACGGATACCTTATAAGTGATACTTGCTGGAGTACACTAACTGCAACTGTCGGCAAATTGCTTTTTGAAAACAATGAATTTAACGGTGTTACCAGCCTTCAGCACACATCGGGAAACAGCAGTACCGTAAACGGGGGAAACACATTTAATGCTGCAGCAACTATAATCAATTCGGGAACAGCCAGCCTGTACACCGGTACAAGTGCAGGCGATAACTTTAATGCCAATGTTACTTTTACTGAAAGCGGAACAGGTGCGGGCAACCTGATTTACGTTGCCCGTACAAACACAAGTAATTTCACAGGAAATATAACTGTTAACGGAAGTAATACCAACCAGGTTACCTTTGGCAGCAATGCCGGTAATATGAATATTGACGGAAGCGGTACACAGGTATTTGCGACTTCGGGCTCAGCTGTGGCGCCTCTTATTGTAAACATGACCATGAACCAGACGGCAGCCGGAACCAACATATTTCAGATTTCCAATTTCTCTCCGTCAGTTAGCGGTACCCTAACATTTAATACCGGTAACACGGGCCTTATTAATCTGAATAATAATACCCTTACTATTGGTACCAGCAATGCTGCAACGGGCGCTATAAGTTACCCCACCCCGACTACGTTAGCAGGCTGGGTATATGGAGGAACACTTGCCCGCTGGTACCCATCGGCCACAACAATTCCATTGCCTACCGCCGCGTCGGTTTCTACTATAGGTTTTTACCCGCTGGGTTCGGCTCCTGCACAAAACGCTTTTGAGCCTTTCTGGATTGCAACCAATGGTGCGGGAAGTACAAAGGTGGGTAACACTATAAGTTTGTCGCAAGGCTCTACAGCGGCGGGAAATACCGTGCTGGCATCGCACTACCTTGATGCTAGCTGGGCTACAAATGTGTATGGTATTTCAGTGGCTAACTGGAAAGTAAACCCTAGCACACTCACCATAAACGCAGGAACTACCATGCAGGTAATGTTTGGTGGAAATGGTTTTGAGACTTTCCTTACCTCCGATATAAATGCCTCATACGCTACCACAACTGCCGGCACCTATGTTATTCCTTCACAATTTTACGGCGCCACCGATTTTGAAGTGGAACGTACCGGCCTTACCATAGGACAGGCAACCGGTGTAACCTGGTATGTGGGTACGTCGAGCCCCGGTGCTTCACCTTTACCTATACAGCTTACTTCATTCACCGCCCAATGCAGCAATTATTATGCCAACCTTCAATGGACTACTGCCAGCGAAAGCGATAACGACTTCTTTACCATTGAAAAAACACAGGATGGCGTAAACTATGAAACTGTAAGTACCATAAAAGGCGCAGGAACAAGCAGTGAAACGCACAATTACTCGCTGGTTGATTTCACACCGCTTACAGGTACCTCATACTACCGCTTGTCGCAAACCGATTTTGATGGTATAACAACCATAGTACAGACCGATGTTTATCAATCTTGTGAAGGCGACCAACTGATTAATGCCTTTAATGCTAATGGCATTATTAACGCACAAATAGAGTCGAACACTTCAGGCAACTACACCTTTACATTAATTAATTCAATGGGGCAAACTGTAATGCAGGCTACAAAAAATGTTTCCCAGGGGCTTAATATTTACAAAATTCCTGCCAACTACACCCAGGGCGTATATATATTACGAATTACCAATGGTACTGTGGTATACACGAATAAAATGGTGCTATAACGCAAAAAAACAGGTGTAATTTATTTTGCTGTTCCAATAAAAATTATTATATTTGTTATAGTAATTTGTACGCAGAATTTCTGGCAAAATGATAACAAAGCACTCTATATCAGAAACAGAACCTAAAACGTTAAACCGGAGAACTCTTCCGGCTTTGCCATTGCTTTTAACTGTTGCAGCAACCATGCTGGCCTTTGCAGCAACTGCAGGAAACGGTAAAAAAAGTATTGATACCAATGCTAATGCCTCGCCTTCCGGTGGTTATCCGTTTATACAGTTTTCGGCAGAATGCAATAATTTTTCAGCTGACCTTCAATGGAGTACCATGAATGAAAATAAATGCGACCACTTTACAGTTGAGAAAACAGGGGATGGCATTCATTTTGAAACCATAGGGGTAATTAAAGGCGCAGGTACTACGGGCGATCAGCACGACTATAAGCTTACCGACTATACACCCTATATTGGATTTTCATTTTACAGGCTTTCAGAAACAGATAATGATGGTAAAACGATCATTTTGCAGAATGAAGTGTATGAACCTTGCCTGGCTAACGAGTTTGCAAGCGCATTTACCGCTAACGGCGATATAAACGCCCAAATTCAATCATATACAGCCGATACCTATACCATTACCCTTATTAATACTGTGGGCCAAACGGTAATGAAACTGACTAAAAATGTTTCAGAGGGGCTTAATATTTATAAAATTCCTGCTAAGTACCCCGCCGGTGTTTATGTACTGTGCATTACCAACGGCACAAAAGCCTACACTAATAAGGTGGTGCTGTAAAAGGCAGCTGTTAATCTACTCGATATACTTATAAATGGTTTGGCTGCTTTTGCCCGAGGGCGATATTTTAATTTCCTCTTCTAATAACCCATCCTGGCGATAGTAATAGAAATTCCTATCGTAGTAATCCCTCCCTGATTCAGTAGTTTCTTTAATTGTTACTCCATCCGGGTAATAGGTGTGTGTCAGAATTTTATCTGCATTGCCCGGACAAGAGCTGTATTCAACGCTGCTCAGAAGCCTTCCTTTTTCATTATAATCCCATACATTCTTTGAATGGCTGGCATATAAACCTCCCCCGGTTTCTTCTTGTTCAATGTGCTTTCCGTCGTCACTATACTTTGTTATAGTAATGTATATTGACCGCGATGAGTAGAGATAGCTTTTATCGGTAGTAAACTGGGAATCGCAAACCATTTTTCCGTTACTGAAGGTGTATTTATGAATTACAATATTCGTATCTGCGCTCTCGCCTGAATGGCTATAGGTTATTCTTGATAATTCATTGTCATCCTTATCGTAAACAGCAACCGATGTTCTTTCATTATTACAGGTAGAAGGTTGGCCCGAGCCAAAGATATCGGCAAACATCCGGTGTCTGTTCCATTCCCATTTATATATGCATTCTGTTTCTATGCGGCTGCTGTCGTTATTATACTTGTTTTCTATATGGTTTGTCAAGACACTGTTCTGGTAATGCTCCTGCAACAGTAATTTATTATTTCCAAATTTCTTTTTAATTACAAACGTATCTGTTTTTGTAACTGTGCTGTCCAAAAGCGTATGGCCCGCTTCATCATAAACAAAATATTCCTTTTCAGTGGTGTCCTTAGTGACTATAATACTGTCCTCATAAAAATGGCCCGGGGTATTATGTGAACGCTGGACCTTGCTTTCTTTATTCTGAATATCTATTTTCTTTTCCAAGGTAAGTTTCCCTTTATTAAACACATAAAAATGAATGGTTGTTTCTCCATAAGCTACACTCATTTCCCATAGTTTATTATTTGCACTATCATATTTATATTTGACCCAGGCGTAACTACTACAAATGAGGGTGCAGTTTTCCCTTCTCCAAACACTGTCTTCAATTATATTGCCTTTATTATCGTAGGTACGGATAGAGTCAAGTTCTTTGTGCAAGTCGCCCGGGCCATAAACAGTGCCGTAACCTGTTTTTCTCACCCAGTTACCTTCAGCATTGTAAATGTAAATAGTGCTATCGGACAACCGGCCTTCGTCATCAGTATTAACCTCCATAAGTTTTCTGCCTGAAGAATTAAATTTTAAAGTGGTTTTTAACCTCATTGTTTTGTCCTTCAATGTGCTGTCAGTTGATTCATAGAAATAGGACACTACTGTTTTATACTTTATATTGTTATGCTTATTATCCTCGTAATAACGCACCCGCTCATCATTTATATGCATATGTGGTTGTCCTTTAAGATTAAGGCAACAACATAAACACACCACAAAGGCGCACAATTTTGTGCAATACATGAATTGAAAATATTTTAAGTGTACACCTATAAACGGGGAAATAGGGAACTTAGTATGAATAACCTAAAAACAAAAAGGCCGCCATTTGGCAGCCTTTTACAGTTACTGATTTTTAATTTTTAATCTTTAATTATTTTCCCGGTGCTAAGCAGGCTACCATCTGCATTAAGCATACGGTAAATATATATACCACTAGCCTGGGCTGTAATATCAATGTTGGTGCGCAGTGTTGAGAAGGAGTTTACATATACCTCTTCGCCAAGCACGTTGTACACTTCAATTTTTACATTGTGATTTTCGGTGCTTTGCTCAATGGTAAACAATCCATTTGATGGGTTAGGGTAGATGCTAATGCCATTGGCATTGCTTATTGACGCAATACCGGTAGGTGCAGTATATTCTGCAACATTGTTGGCTGAAGTACCGCCAATAGTGCTGAACATTTCACCGCCTACATAAAGGTTACCGTTAAATACAATGGTTGAATTTATTTCACTGTACATTGGCGTAGTACCTAATGATGACCATGCGGCGCCGTTCCAGAACATTACGCTGTCGAAATAACCGCCGGCTACAATTCCGCCGTTATAGGCACACATGGCATATACGGTACTGCTGGTGCCTTTGGCTCCCACCGAATCCCATGCCGAACCGTTCCACACAGCAATATTATTGGTGAAGATATGCGGGCCATATTTAGGGCCAACCGAAGCTGAATCGAATTCACCGCCTATATATAGGTTTGAACCCTGAGTAGCTAAAGCAAAAACGCCCCCACTACCTTTAATACCATGGCTTAACGGGGTCCATTTGGTGCCGTTATAAAGGCCTATTCCGTAAAGGGTATCGCCTGCCGAACTATAATTCATATAACCGCCAACAGCCAGTTGTCCGTTATAAACAGTCATAGCCTTGGGCCATGAATCTACTTCCACTGCAATTGAATCCCAAGTTGTTCCGTTGTATGTAATAATGTGCCCGCATTTTTTTCTCGAAGAAGCAGGGCCAATGCTATCCATCCAACCGCCGGCGTATAGCATGTGGTTATACCAGCAAAGGGCATAACAAGGGTCGTTAATTATGGCCAGTTGCTTTGATGTGGAGCCTATAAGCTGGTAAATACCGTTATCGGTAGCCACGTAAAGCACTGAATCGAAAGTGGCAAAAGCGTTTACCCCTTGCGTAATACCCGAAACAAGGCCGCTTGAATAGCTGCCGCCATTCCATACGGCTAAGTCAGAATAAGGAGAAAAGAAGCCTCCGCCTATATATATATTACCGTTAAACACAGTCATTGCGTATACGCTTCCGCTGGTAATACCGCCACCCATAGCGGTCCATTGTGCTTTTGTATTAACTGAGAATAATAAAGCCCCGGCACACAGTAAAGTAGCCAGTGATTTAAAGTAATTTGTTTTCATTTATTGCTTGGTTATTGTTTTTAGATGCGCAAATGTAGGCATTCCGCACCCCTTGCCTTTTTCAAAATCTCGTAATTATCCCTTTTCTGAAAAAGGAGTAGGTAGTATTAAGTATTATGTATTAAGATAAAGTTGAGATTCAGCTATAGTAAAAGCGCTTACCCCATTAATTCTTATTTTACTTACTCCTTACAACTATGTAATTAATTCATTCCCAAATCGTCGAGTACTTTGGGTGGTACTTTGCCGCCATGTTGCTGGGCTTCCTTAAGGTATTTCTTGGCTTTGCTTTTATCGCCCTTCTGGTAATATGAAAGGCCAACGTATACTTCGGCGTCGCCAACCAGGTCGGGGTTTTGTTTCTGGTAAAGCTTCATGGCTTTTTCCGCTTCGGGCAGGGCCTTATCGGGCTGATTCTTAATCAGGTATATGCGTGCTTCGCCATAATGCCCTTCAGGGTCTTCAGGGTCAAGGTCTACATATTTGGCATATTCATCAAATGCTTCATCATATTTTTCTATCATGCTGTAAACTACAGCCAGGTTCATGTGGGCAAGTTTACCGGTAGGCATAGTGCGGATAGATGCTTTGTAGCATAACATGGCTGAGTCTAAAATACCTAGCTGGCGGTAGCATACGCCGCAGTTATCAAGTGCATCTACATACGTAGAGTCGAGGTGAATGGCCTTGCGGTAATAGCTTACAGCTTTGCGCAGGTCGCCTTTTTCCGAGGCGCGGTAACCCAGTTCGTAATCCTTACGGGCATCGTCGTTAATTGACGATTTATACAGGCCCACCGGGGCCAGTTCTTTTACTCCTCCTGCTTTGGTGGTGTCTTTTTTCTGGGCAAACAGTATTCCGTTGCACAAAATAAGGCCTGAAATTAAAGCTGCTTTTGTTTTCATGGTTGGTGTGGTTTACGGTTTATATTATTTGTGGAAAATTATTTGGGCCAGCTATAGGCATCGTTCCATTTATAGAAATCGTCTATATCCTGCTTGTGGTCCTTAATCCACTGGGCCGCAACTTTAGCATCTGCTTCGGTGTCGCTGGAAAGATAAATAATGTATGCCAGCGTTTTTGTAAACTGCTTGTCGTGCATTTCTAAAAAGTAGGGCACATAAAAATCCCAGTAAAAACCTTTGCCGTCTTTTTGTGTCTCCTTCAGCGATGAACACATAATATCCAATGTATTGGCCAGCTTTTCAGGCTCGGTTAATTTAGCCAGGGTGTCATTCGACATCTGCAATGCGCCCGACATGCCCAATATGAGTTCGGTCGATGAAAAATTATTCTCGGCTTTTTTACCTTTCTTATTGTCAAGGTCGGCTGGGTCAACATTAATGGTAATGGTATTGTCGCCTGTTTTTTCAGCTCCGCCAGCCGCTATTTTGCCTACATATTTAAAATCATCCGATGCGCGTTTTGAACCCGGGGACAGTACATAAAACCTGCAAAAAGCCATGAGGGAAGGCACATTATGTTTCTGCACAAGCAGTATGCGGCCCAGTGCATTCTGCGAACCGGCATGGGCAGGGTTTAGCTTAGCCGATTTCTGGAAACATTCCAGCGATTCATCAAGCTTATCGTTGCTGGCCAGGCACACACCTTTGTTAAAATAGCATAGGTAATTATCGGGCGTGGCCTTAATGGCTTTATCGTACTCTTTAATGGCATCGTCGGGCTTATGTTGTGCATCAAGTACGTTGGCATAAGTAAGGTGCACCATTCCAATCAGTTTATCGTCTTTATGGTTTTTAATTATGTCTTTACAAAGGTCCTCGGCCTTAAAGTTTTCCCCCGAATAAAAAAGAGTTTGCGCTTTTTCGGCCATAGCTTCCACATTATCCTTGTCAATAGCAAGGGCGGCATCATACTTGGCAATAGCTCCTTTAAAATCGCCGCTGTCGGTCAGGTCGTCGCCATCCTTAATAAGTTGTGTAACCTTGCCTGCATCTTGTGCATACAGGTTGGTAGTGAACAGGCTAATACATAGCAGTAAGAGTAGTTTTTTCATGGTGGCGGGTTTATTAATAATTATAAAGATAAGTAAATAAGTTCAACTATACCCGTATTCCGATTATAAGCACATCATCAACTTGTTCAAGGCTACCTTTCCATTTATCAAACTCAGTTTCTAATTCCTTTTTCTGCTCAACCATTGGCCTGTTGCTGATAGCCAGCAGCTTTTCCTGCAGTTGCTTGTATTTAAATTTTTTGCCTTTAGGCCCGCCAAACTGGTCGGCATACCCATCGGTAAACAGGTACAGTATATCGCCTTTTTTTAAACTTAATTTGTGCGTGGAAAACTGTTTAGGGTTATCTGTTTTACCTATGGGTTGTTTATCGGGTTCCACTTCAATAATGCCTTCGCCTGCAGGAATAATCCATAATGGGTTATAGGCTCCTGCCCAGCTAATGGCTAATTGCTTTTGGCTAATAGCTACTAATGATATATCCATACCATCCTTCACTTCACTTTCACTTTTATCTCCGAATGGATCCCTATGGGAGAATGTCTCCAATACAAGTTCCCTTACTTTATCAAGTATTTTACCCGGTTCAGTAATTTTAAATTCCTTCACGGTCCTGTTCAGTGCATTTGAACAAACAACACTTACCAAAGCGCCAGGAACACCGTGGCCGGTACAGTCGCATGCTGCAATAAGAATAATCTGTTCAGGCATTTCTCCCGACGAAGAATGCCGGGATGTCGTTTCACTCCACATCCAGTAAAAATCGCCTGCAACAATATCCTTTGGCTTATACATAACAAACGAATCGGGCAGGTAGGTTTTAATAATGTTCAAAGGCGGCAGTATAGCATCCTGTAATCGCTTGGCGTAAATAATAGAATCGAGCACTTCCTTGTTTTTCTCTTCTACTATGGCTTTCTGCCGTTCAATAAGTTCGTTCTGCTTTTCTACTTCTTCCTTTTGTTTGCTTATTATTATTGTTTTGCGCCTGTTCTGCTGCAAACTACGTGCAATAAAAAAAGCAAAAACAATAACCAGCGCCAGTATTCCGCTTATAAAATATATGGTTATACGCTGCTTGCGCGCCTCTACATCGTTCTTTATTTTTATCTTCTCCTCTTCAGCTCTTTGCGCATCCTGTTTTTTTTCAAACTCGTAATTCATTTCAGCCTCTACCACCTGTTTGGTATTCTCTTCATTCTTCAGGCTGTCGTGCCACTGACGGGCTTTTTCGTAGTTAGCCAGCGCGCTTTTATAATTCCCCATGCCGCTATCGGCAACTGCCATACACATATAGCCCTCTTCAATATAGTCTTTACTTCCCGATGCCAGCGACTGCATAAGTATGGTATCGGCATATATCCTGCCTTTTGCATACTGTTTCATTAAATTATAAATGGTGGAATAGTTAATGAATACCGATTCAAGCCCCCGTTTATAGCCAACCTTGCGTTTCAGCACCAATGATTTCCCGACATAATCAAGCGCTTCGTTGTAATTGCCCTTATCCATATATATTTCACCTATGTTGTTATAGGCAATGGCCACACCTTCCTGGTCATCGGCCTTCTGTTCCAACTCAATAGTCTTTTTAAAATCATTCAGGGCCTCATCATAATTCTTCATTTTTACATGTATGCCTCCAATGTTATTAAGGCTGGCTGTAATGTTGAATTTTTCTTTCACCAATACACTTATATCATAAGCCCTTTGTTCCGTTTTAAGGGCTTCAGCAAAGCGGCCCTGTTCAGAATATACATTGCCCAGGTTAACAAGGGCAGTTGTCATTCCGACAGAATCTTTCATGTCCTCGCGAATTTTAAGCGCGTTAAGGTTAGCCTGCAATGACTGTGGCAGGTTAGCCTGGCGGAAATAAGTAAGCCCTATGCGTGTGTAAAGTGTGGCGGCCTGGCTACTGTCTTTAAGGTTGAGGGATACATTAAGGCCCATAATAAAATTGCGCAGGGCATCGGCATATTTCAACTTTGAATAGTAAACATTACCAATGCATTTAAATGCTGCAGGTTCGCCAGCCAGGTAATTGATACGGCCACACAGGTCAAGGGCATCAATACCATATTGCATGGCTTTATCTTTCTGGCCCGCCTTATACGTTTTGTCGCTAAGCAACGTAAGTGTGTTTACTTTGTTGCTGTCATTTTTTTCAACAGCCAGCCTTGTGGTAAGCGAATCTATTATATGTGCCAACGGGCTTTGCGCCCCGGCAATAGAACAGGTAAAAATAAAGCACACAAAAAGCACTTTGCGAAGCATGGCAGTTTTATACTGATTTACAGTATAAAAATAGCAATTTTAAATAGTTACGGATTATATATAGGTGTTCTACCTCTGCAGAATTAGCTTTCCGCTGCTTATGGATTCACCCTTTCCTGAGGTAATGCGATATAGGTAAATGCCGGCCGGCTGACCGCTAATATCAATTTTTATTGAGCTATTAGCTAATGGCCATTGGCTGTTAGCTATTTGCTGGCCTAATACATTATAAACCTCAAGTCGGCTATTAGCTAATAGCCATTGGCTACTAGCTTGTAGAATAAATACACCGTTGCCCGGGTTAGGATAAACAGTTACAGAATTTGATGAAGAGAGTTCATTAATGCCTGCAGGGTTGGGTGTCCATTGGGCTATGTTATGGGCGGCAATACCACCCGTGCTGGTAAAATCACCGCCTACATATAATACACTGTCGTATGCTGCAAGGCAGGTAACATTGTTATTTACCCCATTGCCTAATGCGCTCCATGCCGAACCGTTCCATGCGGCTATGTAATTGGCGGGTTTACCGCCGGCACTGTCAAATTCCCCGCCCACAATTAGCTGGCCATTAAATACAGTCATGGTAAGGACAATAAAATTTACACCACCGCCAACAGGGGCCCAGTTTGTATCGTTCCATACTGCAATATTGCTTGCATATTTACCACCTGCACTGTCGAAAAAGCCCGCGGCGTATAGCTCTCCATTATACGTAGTAAGGGCGTATATAGAGCCGTTTATGCCACTGCCCACAGTTTCCCACGATGTGTCGCCCCGCATAGCTATATTATTGGCAACACCGCTTGCCTGGGCAAAATTGCCCCCGGCGTAAAGCGAGCCATTGTAAACTGCAAATGCATATACACTGTTTATGGCTCCTTTGTCGGCTACCGTCCAGCCATGGCCGGCCCATACTTCAAAGTCAGAAAGGCCACCTGAGTAAAGGTTACCGTTATATTCAACCAATGCATTAGTTCCCAGCGTACCGCCGCCCATAGCGTTCCATGCAGTGTCGCCCCATTCGGCAACATTTTGTATAGGAGTACTAAGTGCCCCGCCAATAATTAGGTTGTTGTTATATATTATAGATGTATTTGCCGATGCGCCCGCTAATCCCGATGTGGTTACCCATGAAGAACCGCTCCATTCAAGCACAGTGGCACGGGGCGAACAGGCAACCAGGTTACTTACGCCTGCGAATAGTTGGCCATTGTAAATACCCAGGAAAGTGGCATTACCCGGTGCATAGGTTTGCGTACCCACAGCCGACCATGTTTGCCCAATCGCTAAGTAAGAAGTAAAAAGTAATAAGTAAAAACTGAGGTATACTTTTCTCATAGAACAAATGTAGTGATTCCGGCAAACAAAACCTAATTGCCCTCTCCATTTATCAGAGAGTGGTAGGGGGAGCGTAGTTCTTCATGATAAACTCATTATGAGTAAAGAAATTTGAATATAAATTAATAACTGTCATGAAAAAATCACTCATTTTACTTTTGTTCGGATGTTTGCCCTTCGCGGGTTTCAGCCAGTCGAATAATAAGCCCATTGAAACAGTAAAAACCAAACCTGCGAAATCGATTGAAGTTAAGGCAGGGACTACCGCTAAATCAAATCCTAAAGAAACCAAAGCACCAACTACTAAGAAGCCGGTTACAAAAACAGGGAATAGTACAACTGTCACAAAAGGGGGTAAGGGAGGAGGAAGTGTACATATTCACTATACCTTCCGGTGTCCGAGGGCAGGTTGCGAAAGGGAAAGAGAGTATGATGATTTCTACAACTTTAAGGATGAAGAGAATTTGAGGAAAATAGTGGATCTGGCTCATTGGAAATGTAATTCAATGGCCGATACAATGAAATGCCCTAAACATGGCGTTAAGTTTGAAGGTTCACTTACCTACGATAAAACCTATAATAAAACCTATTATAAGTAGTGCAATAAATCTGTACATTTGGCGTTAGTAGGCATATTTTAAATATGAAGCTAAGAACGACCATACTTTTATTATTTTTTATTACAGCCTCGCTGCTTAAAGCGCAGGATACCACGCACGCCGTTCAGCCTGTGGCTGATACTGCAAAGTCGGCTAAAGTGCAGCCTACGGCAGACACGACAAAACTTCAGAAGAAAGAAAAACACAAGCACAAACATTCAGCTGACAGCACTAAGGCGCAAACTACCCCAACCGGCCCGACACAATGGACCAATAAGCCTGCAAAAGATACCCTGAAAGATACAGCTAAAAAACTGCGAGTAATTAAATATTATCAGACTACCGGTTATGCGGCATATAATATAGGGTATGGTTTCCCAGAGGGTGATTTTGGTAGTGTGGCTTGTGTTTCCAAAGGTAGTTACCGGGCTATAAGTGTTGGGTTGCCTGTTCCTAAAAAACGATTGGGCATAGCGGCACAGGTATTGGTGGGCACTAATCCGGTAAATACTGCCGAATTAATTAATCACGATTATGGCCTTATGGCCGATGAGAACCTGAAATTCTCGATGGGTAACACCCCTGATAACTATACCTATAAAGCAATGATGACAGGCCTTTACTGGACGTTCCCTTTTTCGAAGTTTAAACTTGAGAATAAGCTTTCAATTGATGCCCGCGTTATGCTGGGTTGCATGTTTGCCACCGTTCCTGAAACCGATGTGAATGTGAATAATACAATTTGGGGCGTTGCTACATCGGGCACTATTACCAATAATGAGGCATCGGGTTCATCTCTCAGTTTCGATATGGGCTTTGGCATACGCTACCTGGTTATGCCTCATATAACAGTTACCTACAATATCGATTATTATTATGCTAATCCTAAGTTCCAGGCGGTTTCAAGTTCTGTGAACGATAATTCGGGTTATCTTTCTCAGAATTCGCCTGTAGTACAGAATTCAAACCAGCATTTCGCCTTGCTTAATATGGGCATTGGCCTGGGCTGGGCGTTCTAAAATAGTGCGGAGAGCGAAGAAAGAGTCTGTTTCATTGCGGCAATTTTACTTTCAGCAGGGTTGAGGTGGCTTTATCTAAAATATAAGCAATTCCACTGGCATCATCACTCCATAAAATACTGTATTCTGCCTTTTGCACTACAAAATCATTAGGGTTATCGCGGTTTATAAAGTAGGTATACTGGGTTGACGATTTTTTAGCAAATACTTTGTCTTCCATATTAACTACCAGGAAGTTTTTAAAAAGATGTAAATCATAGAAGGGGTAATCCACATCATGGTCATAGCTCCTTGTCCAATTCACAACCCCGGTTTTTTCATTAATGCATACAAGCGATGAGCTGCCATTAAGTACAAATGCGTTTCTGCCATCGGCATCAAGCGTAGTATAGGTACTTTTAAGCTGAATGCTTCTGTCCTGGAAAACCTCCTGGCTTATGGCCCACTTTCGTTTAAATGTTTTTATGTCATAGGCATATAATGAGTCGTTGCGGTTAAATATGGTTGAAGAATCGGGTATATTGGTAAAGAGATTTACACTTTGGTCAAAACCCACGTTCAATGTACGAATCTCTTTCCCCGTTTTCCTGTCTACAGATACCAGAAAATAGATCAGGTTCGACATGTTTTCTTCTGAAAGGAGCAGCCCATTTTCATTGTTACTTAAAAAACTATAATTGGTCAGGGCCGATTTTTCAAATGGTTTGTATCTCCATAGTATTTTCAGGCCAGGGATGTTAAAACATGTAATGCCGTTATCAAGCGATATGGCAGTGTCTCCATACTGTGCATCGGGATGGTATTCGCATTGGGCTGCAATTATTATTTTGCCGTTTCGTGTATCTATTCCCACTAACGACTGCGGAGGCTCCTCAGTATATTTTTCTAAGCGGTTCGATGTTGTACCATCACTATTTGTTACCTTTTTCATAAGGTATTGGGGTTGGCAGCTGAAATAAAGAAAGTTGCCTGTGAAGTACGATTCATAATACCTATACATTGCTCCGCCACCGGGCTTGTCGGCCTTAAGCGCCGAGTCTATATTTACGGTCCATGTGGGTTTTCCCGTATATATGTTATAGCCCGTTATATTGCGTTCGCTCTCGCTTATCATAGTACCGTTTTCATAAAAGGTATAATATTTGTTCGCAGGCGTTTTGCGAATCACTTTTCCTGTTTTCGCTGAGAAAACCATTACTTCTCTCTTTTGTCCCTTATTTACCTGGCTTTTATAAAGCACTACAAGGCTGTCGCACAAATGAATATCGGCGCGCCATATTTCAAGGCTATCGAGCTCAGGAGAACAATATTTCCATAAAGGGTTTTGTATGGCATTGAAACAATCTTGTGCAGTTGGCTGCTGGGCTGAAGCACAGAGAAAGAGGAACAGAGCGGAGAATATAGAAAGAGTGTGTTTCATTGCGGCAATTTTAAAATCCTCTAATACATCTTAATCTGGTTGAGCTGCTAAAGAACACTATGTCCCCTTCACGGGAGAATCGAAATAAATCATCTTTGATTTTTAATATCGCCCTGCGGTTGGTATCGTTTTTATCAATAATAATAAGGTTTGTATTAATACAGTCGCCTTTACGGTTGAAATGAGGATTACTTAGTAGAATAAAATTGTTGGTTGAGATTACCCTGTCAATCAGGGTATGAAGGTTTATCTTATATATAAGATGTCCTTTATCTTGGCTATAGCAAAATAATATACTATCTATAGAAATATAGTAGTGGTTGCTATCGTCAACATTAATATACATATGTTCTTCGCCGAAACGGGAAGTGTTAATTTTTACAGGACTCACAGGTAAATCTACTTTCCATTCCTCTTTACATTTTCTTAGGTTAATCTTAGCAATTGTATAAGTACAAGTTGAGTCAGATGAACTGTAGTTACGGTTTATGGTATAAAGAAAGCTGTCACCCGTACCTGCATAACGGAAATCGTAAGCTGGAAATGCAGCAAGTATCTTGCCGGTTCTAAAGTTTATTTCATTTAGAGTAGCAGTTTTTGTGAAGGAAACAAAACCTATTTTAGCTGGTTCACCGCTGAAGCTAAATACAGTATCGCCAAATGGAATCAACGCATGAGCCCTTGATAATTTTATGGAATCAGGATTGAATACATTATCATTATCTGTCAGGGGTTTATGTGGGTCAAGCCGTTTGGCTACCAATGAATCCTGCCTGCACTTTAAAGGATAGTATGCATTACCCCATGTTTCTTTTACAGCAGCAGGGCCACCCCACAATTCTTTTTCGGTTGTTAAATTATACCAACCAAAACTTAATCCTGAAGAATATGACAATATCCTATTGTTTCCTATAAATGAAAGACTGCAATTAAGATATGGGAAATAAATATGCTTTATTATATTCCCGGTATTCGCTTTTAGTTCAAAATAATTGCTTCCAATATCATCTGTATTTTTTGTCTCTAAAGTGTCTGATATCATGTAAACAGTAGAATCTCTTATGAAAACATTATCGATATTAAAACTATTCCCGGGTTTTCTGAAAACCCAAACTCTTTTTCCTGTTGCAGGATTAATGCAAATTAGACTATCTGATAAAGCAAAATAAAGTTTATTATACTGCGTTTCAAATGTACAATCTTCAGTGGTGTAATTATAGGGCGAAATCCAGGTAAGTTTACCATTTTTATTATTGAATGCCATTGCACGGGCTGATCCTACAACATTGGATAAAAAACGGATTTTATAGACATAAACAACACATGCGCTATCCTCTACTTGTAATGACTGTGGCCCTATACCGCTCCAAGTAGTATTACCTTTTATTTTCCATAAAGGCTTATTATAACTCTTTACAAAATCTTCGGGCGTTGGCCGCTGTGCGAATGTTCCGAAAAACAGGAACAGGCCAAAAAATATAGAAAGAGTGTGTTTCATTCAGACAAATATAATCGTAACTGTCTTTAAGAAAACGTTTGGCAAGGGTGGGTTAGTATGCTAGCAATAAATTAGTAGCTTTGTTTTACTGCCCCCTACCATTAACGGGCAGATACATTATGGAAAAAACATATTACCTGGGCCTTTCAATGGCCGGAACTGTTTCGGCAGGAACATACACTGCCGGTTGCCTTATTGAACTCGACAACTGGCTTAAAGCATGGCGAAATGCCGCGAACGCTAACCAACCTGTAAAGCTTATTGCACAAGTTGATCATGGCCCTTACAAGAAGCATGACATAATAACGCTTGACGCGGCAGAAATTCCTAAGCATGAAGTGAAAATTACTACCATGACGGGCTCATCAGGTGGGGGAGTATCGGCAACGCTGTATGCTATTGGGTTAGCCACTGACCAGGTGGAACATTTTTTAAGAGATACGTGGATGGGCTTTGATATTGATGATATGCTGAATACCGGCGATATACAAGGTAATGCCCCAAAGGCAGCATCGATACTAAATGTGCTGCCAATAGAGAAAGTGATAAACCAATTGAAGGCGTTGACATGGGGAGCCAATAACCTGCTGAATGTAGATTATATGACCGACCATATTGAGCTATATCAAACACTGAGCAACTACGAGGCCATACCCTATAACCTGGTATATTATCAAAACCAGAAACATATGCCCGGCACATTTCACAATCATTTCGACTATGTGCGCTATAGCCTTGCAAAAACTTCGGGGCCATTACCTGATTCCGGAACGCCATACCGTTACGACCTTGAAATAAATCCCGGAACAAAACTGGCCAATGATTTAAAATGGCAGGTTATGTTGCAGTCGACTCCTGCAACAGGTGCTTTCCCTATAGGGTTTCGTCCGCGTGAAGTTGACAGACTCAGGGCCGAATACGATGGCAAAATGTTTTACCTGAAGTATTCCATACCGGGTTCGGAAGTTGACTACGATAAGGTTAACCCGAACTGGATTAAGGGCCCGAATACAAGCCTTAAAATGAAATATTTCGATGGTGGCACTTTCGACGATGAACCGCATGATTTGGCAAGGGCATCTATACTCCGCTATTTGAATAATGTATGCGGTATGAACCTTACACAGTTGCCCAATAAAGGCAACGACACCTTTGCATCTGTTATACTTATTAACCCGTTCCCTACCCACAGAGACGCAACAGAGCCGGGTACCGCAGTTCCTGAAATACCCAATTTATTTCAGCAGCCACCGTTGCTTATTGGTGCGCTTATGGATCAGGGCAGGTTTCACCCTGAGTGGATAGAAAAACTTACCAATGAGCAATATTATTCGCGGTTTCTTATTTCGCCCAGCAGGCCCAATGCCAGCGGCGACAGCAATTATATGCTTGCCGGTGCCACATTCGGCGCCTTTGGCGGCTTTCTTGACCAGAAATATCGTGAGCACGATTATGAACTGGGGCACTACAATACATACAAGTTCCTTTTCGAAAACTTTGCCGTTCCTGAAAATAATGTGGTAGTAGATTATTACCATAATGCCGACCAGCCAACAAAAGATAAATACAGGGCACTGGGGTGGGTTACCGATGACATAATGAAAGATAAGAACGGGAAAGACGAAACAGTAACACATGTGCAGATAATACCCTGTTTTGTGAAGCATGAAGGTATTAACTATAAAGTACCCGATTGGCCCGTTATGGGTAATACACGTTGGCAATCTATACGGCAGGGTGTACTTACAAGGTCGAAGATGATGATTAAGAACCTGACGGGTATCGGTTCATTGCTGGAAGATTTGGGTTGGCTGATAATAGGCAAGGAAAAAGTAAATGAAATGCTTGATGCTATGGAAAAAGTTTTGAAAGAAGCAAACCTGTTGTAGCGTTTCTAAGGGTTACTCAAACCTTCCGGTGCGGTCGTATATCTGTTGGCGCAATTCTGTAGCAGGAAAATCTTCACAATAGTTTCCCAGTTTCTTTGTACTTCCGTTATATTGAAATGTAAAGCGGACGGGGTTTTTGTAGGTTATACCCAGCAGCCTGCCGCGCCCGAGACTAAAAAAAGTACTTGTTGTTTCGTTTACTGTAACAGTCAGGTCCCTCATCTCCGCTAGTTGGTAAACCGTTTTAGTAGGCACACCCATAAAATACCTTACAACGGTCATTGTTTCTTCATCAAGGGTTAAAACAACTTTGCCTGTAAGCAGCCACAAAGTTTCAATAAGGGGCTGTACATAAATAAGGGGTATTAATACCAGGAATGGTACGAGCCTCGGGTTCGATTTAATGGTGTAACTAAGGCTGTTCTCGGTAAAAACAAGAATGATAAGGGCAGTACCCAGCAAAAGCGATGGCAAAGCAAACCACCATAATTTTTTGGCAGGCTTTAGTGTAATAGAATACGTAGTAATTATTTCATTCATTAGAGTGGAATTTGGTAAGATAAAGGTAACCAATAATTGCAATTATGCAAACTAAAAATTAACTGCTTTTATTTTCTTCCGGAGAGCCAATTTTAATGGGCTTTATGTACACCCATTCAATGAATTTAAAATCTTTAACGCTAAGGCTTTCAGCATCAATTCTGGCAGAGTCTTTGAATTTAAAAAGGGCCACAATCCGGTATTTGTCGTTAAAACGGGTTTTGCCCTTTAGTTTTGTGCTCAGTGCGTACCACTCAAAATGCTGATGTTCTTTATCGGTAAATAGCTTTATTATATGAAAAGCTTTATCATTTTCCAGAAAGTATTTTTTCTCAATGAACACCTCTCTGCTTTTTTCAATAAACGAGTTTTTTGATACCGGGTTTATGGTAAAATATTCCTGGTACAATTTATTCAGGCTGGTTTCGGCAAAAGGCTCGCCTTTCACTATAAAGCCCGACCTGAAATATTCGCCGGTGGGGCTGTAGGTATATGAAAACGGAAGTTCAAGCTTCAGTTTTTCCCAGCGACCTTGTATAAGTTTAAAACGGCTTAACCGGGTTATAACAATTATTAATATGGGGGCAGTTACAAACACTGTGCCTTCCAGCGATAAAATCGCGCGTTCAGGGCCTTTTTCAGCCGTATTTATGCAATACTGAATAAAGTATACAATAGCATAATAAATAAGCAAGCGTGTTAACACTTTATCAGAATCAATGTATTTCCTGTATGTAAATTCACTGTCGTTATTTAAACAGTTATTTAGGATAACGGCAAATAATGAAACAGTGAGCATAAAGAAAAGCACACTCGCAAGGAAACCAAGAAGCGGCCCTCCGTCGAAAACCAGGCAGTCGTATGTGGCATGGCAAAAAACAGCGAGTGAGAAAAATGCGGGAAGAAGAAGCAATCCGCCTTTTTGCTTTTTGAATTTTATAAGCACAATGGAGTAGGCTATCAGCGCCGTATAAAACATATGTCCTACGCTGGTTAGCAAGGCCCTTCCTACAATTATGGCTGCATTTTTATCACCAATGAAATAATCTACATCTTCAGCCGCTGCAAAACCCAGGGCGGAAAAGGAAGCAAAAGCAATATAATCAATAGGCTGCTTGAAATGCTTACGAAACAACAGAAATACTATGGTGAACGGAAGTATTTTAACGAACTCTTCGGGTACGGCGACTTTTATAACACAGTATACTAAATCGTTTGCCGCGGTGCCATTTAACGAAATTGGTATATAATGTAACAGGTATTCGTGGAGAGGCGTAATAAGGAACCCTGATGCAGCACCAAGCAAAAAGGTGGTAATTATTAATGCCGAATTTTTTCTGTCATAAACTTTTATCAGGCGATAATAATCTATCCATATCCAGCCTATAAAGCAGGATGTAATAATGACTATTACAAGGTAAAGGCTCATAGCGGTGATCCGATTAAAAAGTTATGCCTTCTTCTTTGCTTTTTTCTCGGGCTTTATTTTCTTTAGTGACATCTTCTTTAAATTTATTTCAATAAACTCGTTGGAGTTGATTGTGGTATAAATAAGTGCTGCCATTATTAAAAGCACAGGTACATAATAAAACCAGTGCCTAAGCCAGAAACCCATTAATGTGTAAATGCAGGCGCTATCAGGGTCCGATACTTCATAAATTACAGGTACCTGGGCACGTATAACGTAATAATATTCATCATCGGCCCTGAAGAAGGTGGTGTCGTTTCCGCGGGTGAAAATAATTACAGGTTCATTTGTCTTGTCTTCATCAGGGTGCCTTTGGTGGTATTCATTAAACAGGTGGGTAACCGTGCCTGTTGCGTAGGCGCTTTTTGATTGATAGATTAATTTGCCGCCGAAATAATAGGCGACAAGAAGGAAAAAGAAAATGAAAAATACTTTGTGGTTGGTTAATCGTAACATAAGTGGGTAATTGAATTATGTGTTGAAAATAAGTGAACGTTTCCAAAAATAATAAAAAAGACCGAAAAGAGGATTATAACTACTCGTTTTGAGGGGGTGTTGAAAACTATATCACATTTATGTTTATTAGTAGTAAACATTGTGTTTATATTTGCAGAAACAAATAGTATTAAGTACAGGGTATTAAGAATTAAGATAAAAACAACAATTCCCGCTACTTAATACTCACTACTTAATACTTGATACTATGACTGCAATACCATTCAAACATTACCCGCTCGACGCTCCCGATGAGCAGTGGGATGCCAATGCCGAAGTGGCAAAGGCCAGTACCGACGATCTGCGCATTATGTGCACCTGGGACGACCCGACCAAGCCTGAACAGAAGAACAGTTACAAGCTGCCGCACCACAAAGCCGACACCTACCACACCAACCTGAAAGGTGTTATGGCGGCAGGCAATGCTATTATGGGTGCAAGGGGTGGGGTGGAGATACCTAAATACGACCTGGATGCAGTAAAGGCGCACCTACAAAAACATTACCACGAATTTGGCCGAACGGCCCCATGGGAAAGCAAAGCGGAATGGCGGTGGTACCAAACTAAGAACACAGGCGGCAAACTGAAGGATGTTGATACTACCGGACGTACTGTATGCGGTTACTTTGCCTCATTCAATACTAAGGACAGCGATGGAGATATGTTTGCGCCCGGCTGCTTTGCCAAAAGTATTGCCGAAAATAAAGACCGCATTATGCACCTGTTGCAGCACAATACATTGCAACCTATTGGCAGGCCAACGGTACTGAAAGAAGATGCACAGGGATTATATTTTGAAACTCCCATAGCCAACACCCAACTGGGCGATGATGTGCTGCAACTTTACCGCGATGGTGTGTACAAAGAACACTCCGTAGGTTTTGAAATGATCAATAGTCATCCTGAGCCTGCCAGCCCCGAATCCTCGGCGGTCGAAGCCTATGTGAATGTGATTAAAGAAGCTAAGCTATGGGAAGGCTCGACGGTAACATGGGGAGCGAATAGCAATACACCCTTTATTGGTGTAAAGACGCGAGGCATCGCGTCTCAACAAACAGCGGCAAATATCCTGGATGAGGCCCTGGAGCGCAGTACACTTATTTATAAGCAACTGCACCGCGGCAATTTACATGATGATACTTATACACTTCTCGAAATAGAACTTAAGCAACTGCAGGCGCTTCTGGCAGCAAGGCCGTGCGATAACACCTTGCCCGCAACTGATGATGCCGGCTTGTCGGTGCTTAGGTCAATTAATAATTTATTCAAATAATAGTCGAAAGTTCATAAAGTTATAAAGTTCATAAAGTAAAACGGACTTTATAAACTTTACAAACTTTCAGACTTTAAAAACTAAAGAAACATGGAAAACAAACAGGTGGATGCTATCGTAAAAGAAATAAGCGATAACATAAACACCATAAAAACAAAGGGCGAAGCGCAAGATGCGCAACTGAAAGCCCTCGACGCCAAAATAGCGGCCAACCAATGGCAGCTGGGCGACAAATATGAAGCTCTGCGTAAGGACTTCGACCAGATGACAGCCATGCTGAAAAAAGGCAGGCTGTTTGGTACAGCCGACCGTGGCATGACCGTAAAGGATATGCTGATAGCGCAAAGAGAAGGGCTGGCAAGCCTTAAAAACAAAGCCGGTATACCGGTGAGCCTCTCGCTGAAAGCCTACCAGCTATTTACCAAATCGGCAGGTAATATAACAGAAGGTGGCAACTTATTAGGCACCGACCCTATTCCGCCTACAAGGCTGGCAGGCATTTATGCTGACCCCTTAAGGCCTGTGCACCTGCGCCAGTTTATGAACAGCACCGCTACCGACAGTAACCAGATTCTGTTTAACAAGCTTACCGGTGAAAACGATGGCAGCAGCACAACGGCTGAAGGAACCAGTGCTACACAAAGCGATTTTACCATTACCGCCGAAGAAGTAATTGTGCGCAAGCTCAATACCTACCTCACCATTTCAAAAGAAATGATGGAAGATGCCGATTTTGTAGACAACTACATTAATACGCACGTGGCAGGCAGGTTGCTTATGCAGGAGGATACACAAATACTGAACGGTAACAACACCGCGCCAAACCTGCAGGGTATTAACCCCATTGCGGCAGCGTATCTTAATCCGGTTATACCCGGAGCCTCATCGAGCAGTATAAACTACTACGATGTGTTGCACCAGGCAGTAACACAGGCACGTGTGTCTTACTACCAGCCCAATTACATAATTATTAACCCGAACGATTACAACGCGTTGGTGTTAAGTCGCGACAGCTACGGACGTTACCAGTTCCCGCAAATGATTAGCGGAGCACCGGGTACATTCTTCATCAATGGCGCGCAGGTAATTTCAAACACCACCCAGGCACAGGGCTACTTTACCGTAGGCGATTTCCAACTGGGCGCAACCCTTGCGTATCGCGACGAAATTAACGTTACCTTCAGTAACCAGCACGTAGACAACTTTGTGAAAGGTTTCATTACCGTGCTTGTTGAAGAGCGTATAGCGAATGTTGTATACAGGCCCAATGCATTTGTATATGGCAACTTTGCACAAGCAGAAGCGAGCGGTTCATAGAACCGCAATTAAAAATTAAAGATTAAAAATGAAAGGTTTACGTTGTTTATAAAAATGGGGTTCTTGAATCTTTAATCCGTAATTTGTAATCTTTAATTAGAAAGACCCGGAGCGTAGTGTAAAAGCTGCCTCCGGTTTATTTTACTTGTGCCTGTTGAAAACTCATCTGAAATGGTAACATTCATTCTTTGTTTTTGCCCTATTTTTATGTTTCAAAACCCCGGTTATGCGCACATATAGAATAATAATACTCTTAATCTTAATAGGGTTTGTTCATAGTGGCTTTTCACAAACTGATATTCAGAAGGACACTTTAATAGAGTTGTTTACCTATAAGGGAATACCCTTGCAGAACTTTTACGGTAAAAAGGTAAAGGAGTTTATTGCAGAAGTAAAAAAAGGAAAAGATTCTATTTCAAAATCTATAGGTTGGTATGAACCGCGTGGAAATATTATCGGGCTCAGGATTATAATAAGCGATTCGACCAGTTCATTAATGATTTATTTTAAAGATACATTTATGTACAGGGTTCCGAAAGATATGCCCGCCTGCGATGATAAAAAAGTGGGCAATGCTGTGATAAGCAGGTTTGCCGTACGCTATAGAAAAGGATATGTGATTGACGTCGCTCCTAAAAGCGCATGGTGAAACCATTTAAGAATTCAGATTTAAGAATTAAGATTTAGCAAAAGCGCTTCATATTTCCCGATTTATATCGTATATTTAGTAATTCAAATTACCCTCAATGCCAAAGTTTAGGTATTTCTTATTGTGTACTCTTTTATTAATAAACTTGCATTCCCTGGCACAGAATACTATTGTTTCAAGTCAAGGTGAGTTGGAGCATACAAGTGATACATTCACTTATCATGGAGTGCCGCTTCAGCAATTTTATGGAAAAACAACTGGAGAGATTATTAATGCGCTAAAGAATAATGCGAAGATTGTTGATTGTGATAGGATGCTTGTTGAATGGACTGATTCAGTTTGTGGTATACGTGTCAATTTTAAGGGTAATAGTAGTTGGGATGATTTGAATATTTACTTTAAAAACAGTTTTCAATACAATTACCTGAAGGGCACCTCTGTTTGCGGTAACAGTGACGTACTTAGTGCCATTATAAAGTGCTTTAGGGTAGTAGGTCATGATTACTGCTATTGGCGGATTGCCCCTAAAAACGAATGATGAAGACTTTACACAAGTTCCGGTACCGGTGTAAAAAAGTGTAAAGCAAAAATTTATTATTAATGAAACTACTATATAAATCAATTAGTAATTATTAATTAGCAATTACTAATTTTAATGGAATGGGGGAGGGGGTGTATAATTGCCATTTTCCGCCAAAAACCGCCATTAAGATTAATTAGAAACTTCTTTAAATATCTGTGAAAATCCTGTATTATCTGTGGTGAATTGTTTTAAGAACTCACCACAGATTGCACAGATTAAAAACAACACAGATTAGAACAAAAATAATATATGAAACTCTCAATACTGATTTGCAGCGTGCAAAAGCGGCTGCATAAGTTTGCTCAATTAGCTGAGCATTTAGAAAAACAGGCCCAGAACAAGCCCGTTGAAATATTGTGGCTAGGCGATAACAAAAGCATGACGGTAGGCGAGAAGCGGAACAAATTGCTGAGCCTGGCTAAAGGCCAATACGTCTGTTTTGTTGACGATGACGATTGGGTTGCAGATGACTATATTGATGAACTGCTGAAAGGAACAGAATCGGGCGCAGATGTAATTTGTTTTAATGCACTGTACCGCAACCTTGCAACATGCGAGGAGCAACCCGTCAGCTTTGATATGGGCAACCTGAATGTGAATGAAAAGCTTACATTAAGCATATGCATTGATACTCCTTTATTTAATGGAGCATCCATTCAGGCATGCATTTTTAATGCTCGTTGTTTCCCTGTAAATGGTAAAATGAAACTGGTAATAGATACAGCAATTCACATTTCAAGCATCGTCGCCGATAGTGCCGCTATTATTAGTGGAGATACACTTATATGGAATTTCGATAGTTTGTCGGACTTAAAGAACGTTGGATGCGTTAGTATGAAAGGTACTGTTGATTCATTACATGCCCCAGACAGTGTGTTTGTTACCTTACTGGCTACGCCAATTGCAGGAGACTCCATTCCATCAAATAACAATATTACATATTGGGTTAAACCGTTCCCCAATAATTGTGTAGGACTCCCATTCGATCCGAATGAAAAAAGCGTATATCCTGCAGGAGATATTTCCTCGACACAGAAACTAACATATACAATCCACTTCCAGAATACTGGTACTGCTGCAGCACGCGATGTGGCAGTAATTGATTCATTAAGCCCGTACTTAGACCCCACTACGTTAGATGTAATATCAAGTAGCAGCCCTGTTTCTGTGGCAATGTCATCCGGGAATGTTGTTCAGTTTACATTCAGTAATATAAACCTCCCCGATACAGCGGCAAGTAAAACTGCCAGCGTTGGGGTAGTTGAATATACGATTATACCAAAAACAAGTGTTGTGGTCGGAGACATAATAAAGAATAAGGCTGGAATTTATTTCGATTCGAACCCTGAAATTGTGACAAATACAACGATGAATAAAATTAGTAGTGCAGTGGCAGGGCTTCAGGAGATTCAAAAGCCGATGAATATAGCCTGTTTCCCCAATCCGTTTACAACAGTAACAACAATAGTGTTTAATACAAATGGCAAGCATTACCTTGAACTTACTGATTTAGCAGGCCGCACCATACGTAGTATACAATGCAGAGGTAATCAATATGAACTAAGCCGTGAGGGCCTTGCTTCTGGTGTATATTTTATAAAAGCCTATGATGAAGGGCAGAAGTATATGGCTGTGAGTAAGTTAGTTGTGGAGTAGTTAGCACGTACTACTGCTTCTCTTTTCGGTGTTTTGCTATATTTGAGTAAACATGCACTGCATTAGAGAGTTAAAAGCCTATCAAGTTTGTAAAGTTCATAAAGTTGTATTGGTCTGCTTTATAACTTTTTGCTTTATAACCTTTCCGCTTATTGCCCAGCACCATAAAATAGATTCGCTGATGGCATTGGTGAAAAGCGATAAGGACGATACGGATAAAGTAAACCACCTCAACGGCCTCAGCTCTTTATATAAAACATTGGGTAACCTTGATACATCAATGTATTATGTTACCAATGGCATGAAGCTTTCAAAGCAATTGAATTTTACCCGTGGTATTGCCAAATGCTATAATATAATGGGTAACGTATATGTAGACAGGGGCGATTATCCTAATGCACTCGACAATTATTTTAAGGCTAAAAAAGTAAATGAAGATGCCGGCAATAGATCAGAGGTGGCAAAAAACCTCAGCAATATCGGCTCGGCATACAAAGGCATGGGCGATTATAAAAAGGCGCTCGACTACGATTTCCAGGCATTGAAAATATACGAAGATATTGGAAGCGATTGGGGCATTGCCAATACCAGTGGTAATATTGGTAATATATACGACAATGAGGGTATTTACAAAGATGCCCTGGACTATGATATGAAATCGCTGGTAATGTTCGAAAAGATAGGAGATAAAACAAGCATAGCCAGGAACACGGGCAACATAGGTAATGTGTACGATGATTTGGGAAAATATGATGAAGCCCTTGAATATGATTTTAAATCGCTTGAAATGTATAAGGCATTAAACGATGAGCATGGAATAGCGCTAAACATTGGTAACATTGGTAATGTTTATTCTAAAACAGGGAAATACGCTGAAGCCGAAAAGTATCTTACAAGGGCAATTGCGCTTTGCGACAGCATACATTTTTTAAGCACAGGGAAAGAATATAACCTTAGTCTTAGCAAATTATATGTGAAAACGGGGCAATGGCAAAAGGCATACAATACATATATTGTTTATACAACTGAAAAAGATAGCCTGGTAAACCTGGAAAAAAGTAAGCAACTTGGCCGTGTTGAGGCTAAGGCCGATTATGACAAACAACTGGCGCTTCAACAGGCCGACGATGAAAAGAAAATTGAACTGGCTAATGCAAATGCCAAGCGCGAGAAGATATTGATTGCATTTGTGGCGGCAATTGCGCTGGCTGTAACCATTATTGCGCTGATCATTTCAAGGGCTTTACAGGTAACACGCAGGCAGAAAACAACTATAGAAATAAAAAGTAAAGAGATAAACGACAGTATTGCATACGCAAAACGATTGCAGGATGCTATTTTGCCGCCAGTGGGCCTTATTGAAAAACACCTTTCGGAATCATTTGTGTTGTACAAGCCAAAAGATATAGTGGCCGGCGATTTTTACTGGCTGGAAAGAGTGGGCGATAAGATACTTATTGCGGCCGCCGATTGTACCGGACATGGTGTACCCGGTGCATTGGTTAGCGTGGTTTGCTCAAATGTATTAAACAGGGCGGTGAATGAATTTCATTTAACCGAGCCTGGGAAAATATTAGATAAAGCAAGGGAGTTATTGCTGGATACTTTTTCCCAAAGGGATACATTCGGGGAAAAAAGCGCAGGCGATATAATGGATGGTATGGACATATCTCTCGTCGCTATTAGCCTTCAGCCATTAACTGTTAGTTGGAGCGGGGCATATAACCCATTGTGGTATATACAAGCCGGAGAAATGAAAGAGATTACGGCTGATAAACAACCGGTAGGTAAATATGAGGCAAGCAGGCCATTTACTACAACTACTCTTAATTTAAATAAGGGCGATATATTGTACCTGTTTACCGACGGCTATGCCGACCAGTTTGGCGGCCCGAAGGGAAAGAAATTTAAGTATAAGCAGTTCCAGGAAAAGCTATTGGCCATTAGCCAAAAACCATTAGCTGAACAAGCAAGGTTACTGAACGAAACATTTGAAAACTGGAAAGGAAAAAATGAGCAGACAGATGATGTTTGTATAATAGGAGTGAGGGTGTAAATAAGTAAGAGTTGAGAATTAGGAATTAAAAATTAAAAACCTGGTCAAGAAAGTATTTCCCGGGTCTTATATCCCAAGGCTTAAACCGTAACATTAAATCTTAAATCTCATTTCTTAAATCCTAAATTTAATGCTCGCTTAATAATAAGGGAATATACGTAGTATATGTTTGCACCATAATCCTACCAACAAATTCTCCCCAATCCTACCTTAATCGCTTTATTTTTTCTCTCGTCGCCAGAGAAAAAGGGGAGAGTTGGTTTAATTAAAAGACGAATTGTGCGGTTAAATAAAAAAGCCCCCTGAGTATAGGAGGCTTTTACTGTAAGGGAAAAAACTATTACAGGTTAAATGCTATACCAACAGTAGCTGTAAGTAAGCTTGTTGACATAGTTGATTTAAGTGTAGTGTTGGTATAGGTAGAGTTTCCAAGAGAGCCGCTGCCTGTTTCAGTGTAACCTGTGTAGGAAATACTTGCACCGGTATAGGCAAGGTTAAATGTAAGCCCCATTTTATCGTTGAAGTTATATTTAATACCTGCGCCGAAGTGGTAGCCGAACCCGCTTCCACCATTACCCGAAGAGGTATATGTTTGTGAAGCTGAACCTGCTGATTCAGTTTCAGTTTCGGTAGGTGTGTTTGCAGTTACTAAACCAAACAGCACGCGGATATCTATTTTTAATTTATCGCCTGCAGGAAGAGATACAAAAGGGCCTACAAGGTATTGGCCAACGTAGTAGCTTTTTGCTGAATAGGTAACAGTTACCCCGCCTGAGCTTTTTACGTCGTTAACTGTTTGGTAGGTTGAAGCATCGAAGGAGTTCATGTTTCCACCGATAAGAACCATAGCGCCAATGTTGCTTGAGAAAAGGTAGCCTGCAGTTACATCAAAATGGAAGCCGGTGCTGGCATATCCATTTTGCCTGTGTGTACTGTCCATCCGTACTGCGGTAGTGGTGTCAGTATTCTTGCTTCCGTAAGCGCCCATAGGAATGGCTGCACCTACAGATACACCAATACTGAATTTGCTGTCGTTCCCACCGCTCATAGTGGTATTCAAGTCACCTGCTTTCAGGGTAAAAGCAGCCATAACCGCTGTAATAACTAAAATACTTTTTTTCATTTGTTTGTGTTTTGGATTAATTTTATGAGGCAAATATATGGTAATAATTATCTATTGGTTCAGTCGTAAGCGTTAAGGGTTACCTTTGTCACATTAAATATCTATCTTTTCGAATGGTTAAGGTTTTAAAGATTATTGTAATTACTATTGCGTCGTTGCTTATAGGCAGTGTTCTGCTAAGTATATTAACCTTTATTGGCATGGTTATTTACCACTTTTTCCAGGCCATGTAAACAGAAAGTAAGTTTTTGGAAATCTAAAAGGGAGAAGGACCCCATACCTCCCCCCGTTTTAGTGCGCATTTGCCAGGCTTGCGCCCAGAACTGCAACATCAGAATATGTTAATTAACCTGTTATGACCCTGAATATAGGGGTACCAGTGGCCATAAAATTTAAGTTTCGCTTATCCTCTCGTCTGCAAAGAAAAAAAATAGCTCAGGTATAAAAGATGATTTAAGTCAGTTTTTTCTGAATCCCTTTAAAATAGCTGTAAATCAACTATAAAAAAAATACTTTTTTCTTCTACAGGTTCTTTTACAGGTATGTTTTACCTGATAAAGAAAGCCTCAGCTACAAGGGCCGCTGCAGCTATTGATGTGAAAATAAGGGTGTAGATAAACAAAAAGTAACCAACTGTGTGTCCTTGCTCTTGTGTGCTCATAATCTTTAAATTTTATTAAGAGCAAAATAACAGCAAGCACAAGCCCTGCAGTATGACTTTGGTTAGCCCGGGAAATGATTTATATCAACCTAGGCGACGAGTACCTTGTTCAGTTTTTTCTTATCAAGTACCCTTATTTCCGAGCCATCGGCAAGGAAAACAGATTTAGGCTTTGCCGTATTCATGAAAGCGAAATCAGCGCCATATACTTTATCGAAAGGGCAGCGTACGGTATAATGAAGTACTTTATGCATGCGCCATTGAGGGTGCTCAACTTCATATTCGGTGGTTACCCCGTGCTTATCTTTAGTGTAGCCGAAATAATGTTCGCAAATAAACTCTTCTTCCGAGGCCTTGGCAGGGTACCTGGCAAGGCCTTCAGCTGTTGCGGTTACCCAGTTAAGTTGGTTACCGTGCCTCCACATATATTCCACACTTAATCTTTCCGGTTCAGGAAACGACCATAGGTGGCGCATATCACTGGCTTCATAGTTCTCTCCGAAAACCTTATTTGCCACCAGGGCTATAAGTTTTTTAGGCACTATTTCTTTTATAAACACCACGCCTCTTTTCCATTTTCCATTTTGCCAGCTGCGTACATAAAAACGAAGGTTTATTTCTTCGAAGGTGCGGTGAAAAGGAACAATAACACCTTTTACGCGGGTATCTTTAAATAAAAAACCTACAAGGCTAACATAGTGTATGCCGTTAAAAGTGTCTAATTCAGTATTGGGGGGCAGATACTTTGCAAGTATACCGGGATTAACCTCGTAGTTCATAAACACAAGGTTCCTCCATTCTGCTTTTAAAAAAACCGATGCACTCATATACCGTTTATAATGGTACTATACTAACTTGTGATGGAGGTCACAAAATTAGGCATTAATCATTAAAAACCGGTTACCTGAATGATAACTTTTCGCCTATTTATATGTTTTAGGAGATGAAGTGAAGGTTAACACTTACGAAATCAATGAATTATTCGTCGGCATTAATTTGCAGCCCGGAAAGTTTGTTGTCAGTAAGGTCATATTCTATTTTCCAGTAGCTTGAACCGCCACCATCAACCACTACCATTTGCGAGAGCCACTTTGTGTTATATGACTTGTCGTCCCAGAAAAGATTGATAAGCAATATCTTATGACCGTCTTTATTGGTGAAGCCAAAATACTGGCGTTTGTATTTTTTCAAATGCCTGTAAATATCGGGCAGGCGTTTGGTTGTGTCGCGTTGCAGCAGAAGCTGCTCAAGCATAGCATGTTCCGCCTTGTCAATATCGCCAAAGCCAGGGGTAAAGGTTTTACCCGTATGTAAGTAGTCAACATAGGCCATGGGGAATATGGCACAATCATAATTATCTGTTTTATAGTGCCATGCATCGGTTGAGTCCTTCGCTTGTGCAAATATGGCTAACGATATAAACAGGAATGCTGCTGATAGTAAAGCTTTTTTCATGGTAAAAAATTGTAAATTATCTCCTCTGATAAATTAATGTTAACAAAAATAGAAAAATAATTGAGACTTGAAAGGGGTTAAGTATCTCAGGCATACCCATTCGTGTAAAAACTAATGAACTTTCCTTCCGTAAGGTCATATTCAGCCCGCCAGAAATATTCACCACCATCATTTACTGCAACATCTGTCTGTAGCCAATAGCTAAACTCATCAGGTTCGGTGTTGTCTATCCAAAAGCTGTTTATGTAAATAATTTTATGCCCGTTGCTGTCAATGTATCCAAAGTATTGTTTGCGGTAACCTGCCATTAAAGGTATAGTCTTATAGAAATTACGGAATTGTTTCTTCAGTTCTGAAGTATCGGTCCTCAGTAGGAATTCAATTTTATCGACCTCTGCATGGGTAGGGGTAAACTTCCGTACGTGAGGATGCAGTATTTCACTTGCCATTTGATTGGCTGAGAATAGTGCATCGTCATATTCCGATGTTTTGTATTGTTCCGCGGGAGTATCATTTTCCGCACAAACATTTTGGGCTGCCCTTATAATACTTTCCTTTGCCCATTGCCCGTTGCGGGCTTCAATGGCAGAATCCATTCGCTGCATATAGCACCGCATGGGGTTAAAGCCCGAAAAGCCCAATATGCGTTCGGGGATAAAGAAGTATGTGAAATTGTATTTCTTGCATTCCTGCGGCATATACCTGTAGTACTTGGGAGTATCAACCAGCACTTCAATAAAATATAGTTTGTTCTTTTGTAAATCCTGCATGGCGCGTTTACGTTCAATATTGCAAAATCTGTCTATGTGCGGGTCGTCGAACATAATGCTATCATATATAGGAACTGTTGGCAAGCTGTCGCTCTGGCTGAAACCACTAAGTGAACTAAGGCTTAGAAGAATAAGAAGAGATATTCTCATTTAATGGCTATTTAAAGTCTTCGTATTTATATACCATATCATACAATTTCATTAAGAGAGAATCTTCTCTCATTCCATAATCGACTATTTTATAAGTTTTCTTAGTTGTGTAAATAATTGTTGTGGAAGTGGGCTGGTCTGTCCCTCCGGAATGGTAATTCTCTTTTAATTTAGTTAAGTCAGCATGTTTCAATAAGGCCAAAATTCCCTGAATTTCATTTTTGTGCAGTACATATGTCGATGGTTTAATATCAGGATTGTAATAAGAACGATGAACAACAATACTATCGGCCGTAAAATCAATATTCACATCAATAGTAGGGGCGTAATCAGATTCAACACCAAAAGCGCTTAAGTGCATTTCAAGCCCTGTAACAGTATTGGTAGTATCTGTTGCAACTGGTTTATTTAAAGGGGTTGAATTATTTTCCGGCTGGCTAATACAGTTTGAAAAAGTGAATAAGACAGTGATATAGATTAAGAGTAGCTTCATATATCAAAGATAAAAATAATACAGTAGTTTATAAAGGCTGTAAAGTTCAATAAGTCGGAAATTGCCGTTATACAATTGCGTCGTTACTTTATAAACTTTCTGCTTTAAGAACTTTACAGACTGAAAATATTCCTACATTTAACCTACCCTAAAGAATTACAGGAATGACAAGCAGAAGAGACTTTATAAAGAAATCGGCCCTGGCCTCGGCATTGGTGCTGGGCGGAAATAAATTGCTTAGAGCAGAGAAAGAGAGCGGAGAAAGAGTGCAAGGTGATGGCAAGAAACCAATAGTGCTTTCTACATGGTCGCATGGCATACCTGCCAACGATGCAGCATGGAAAATACTTTCTGCAAACGGCAAAGCATTAGATGCAGTGGAGCAAGGCGTAATGGTTCCTGAATCTGACCCTAAAAACCGCAGTGTGGGCCTGGGTGGACTGCCTGACCGCGACGGACACGTAACGCTCGATGCTTGCATAATGGATGAAAAAGGGAATTGTGGTTCGGTTGCTTTCCTGGAAGGTATATTGCATCCTATATCGGTTGCTCGTAAGGTAATGGAGAAAACCCCGCATGTAATGCTGGTAGGCGATGGTGCTTTGCAATTTGCGCTGGAAAATGGCTTTACAAAAAACGATTATATAATAACCCCGGAAGCCAAAGAAGCCTGGGAGAAGTGGAAGAAGGAAAATAATTATAACCCGAAGGGAGATAAGGCTAACCACGACACCATTGGTTTAATAGCTATTGATGCAGCAGGTGACTTGTCGGGTGCATGCACTACAAGTGGACTGGCATGGAAGTATCATGGACGTGTGGGCGATTCGCCTATTATAGGCGATGGCCTTTTTGTAGATAATGAAGTGGGTGCCGCCTGCACCACAGGCAAAGGCGAGGCGGTAATGAAAATATGCGGCTCAATTGTGGTAGTAGAAATGATGCGAAATGGCAAAACACCTCAGCAAGCTTGTGAAGAGATGATAAAGCGTATGGCTAAAAAGCAAAGCGACTGGAAAGATTTCCAGGTGGGCGTGCTGGCGCTGAACAGTAACGGAGAACACGGGGCATTTGCTTTGCAAAAAGGATTTCAGTACGCGCTGGCCGTTGATGGAGAGAATAAGTTATATGATTCTGATTACTTAAATAAATAGTAGTAACTATTGGGTATTAAGTATTAGGACGGTGGAAATTTCCTATAAAATAAAATAGTGTTTACAAATTTTTAAGCTGATTTTCAGTACGTTTTTAAGGCGGTTGAAAAATAGTGGGTGAAATACTTGACAACGGCTCCTTCATACTATAGATTAGCATAAATATTTTCAGAGAGCTCCGAAAATACAAATTGAGTTCTAACAAATAATCTACCTGGAGCAAAGGCTTCGGGAAAGTTTACCGGAAGACCCGACGGGGAATTACGGAAGAAACAGGGCCGATAACCGCAAAGGCGGTGTTACCTGCAGGCCAGTGAAAAGAAAAGCAGGTACAACTTATTAAAAACAACTGTGAGGGCTATCCCGTAAGGTGGCCCTTATTTTATTAAAACGATTTGATAATTTGATGATGTGCCAATTTGATAATGGACCAAACTTGAATTATCAAATCATCAAATTCTAATAAGCAATATTCGGGGTCATTTTGCCGAAGGTGTAAACAAGGCTGCCGGTGAGGTTGCCGTAAAACAGAACCGAGCGCATGTAAATTACCTGGTTACTTACCGAATTATTATCAATCGCGCTCATAGTGGTATGATATTCAAATTCTGCAATAAGCATATCGGCATTGGCCATTAAAGCCCAATGATTTGAAAGTATATAGCCAAGCCCTATTCCGGGGCCAAAGCCCAAAGCAGCCGTATTAGCCCTGTATATGGTTTCCGATATTGTATTTGCAGGCGGATAAGTACTATATGAATAGTTTATGTCGCTTTGGTTCAAAAAAACAGGGCCAAACATAATCCGTAGCTCTATAGCAAATGGGGTAGTGCGCTGCGGCAGTTTTATATTGAGTCCCGTCATGAAGTAATATACATGGTATATATTCACCCCGCTTGCCTGGTAAGGGTAATTACTGCTGTCTCCGTAAAACCCCAGGTATTGCGATATGTTGAACTTAGGGGATAGGTAACCTGCTACAAATGGTATTCCGAAATAAGTCGACTTTAAAGCCAGCAAGCCCGATAATGAAAATTCAGGAGTGTTTTCGCCCCAGAAAGGGTAAGCGTATTTGGTGTTTGAGGCAGGGCGCAGGTTTATACCATACCCGGCATTTACCGATACGAATGAATGCATATAATGAACGGTATCTTTCTGCGCGCTGGTAAAGCGCAGGCCTAAAACGAACATTAGTATAGTTAACCGGTATTTCATTTTGCCGTACGGAGAAAGCAATTCATACAAAAGTAGTATTAAGTACTAAGTATTAGGTATTAAGTGGTGAGATTTGAGACTAACAGCCAAGCCTTCATTCAGAATTTACAATACGATTTCCCTTCTTTTTATTATTCTTGTAGTATAAACTCTGTTGTAATGAGAACACTTGCCGCTTTTATTTCTTTTTTACTTATTGTTATAACATACTCATGCAATAATGCAGGTGTGAGTAACAGTAATGGCAATAGGGCCGATACAGGCAAAGTGAAAGTTGTGTCAAGGACGTCGACCCCGATGGAAAGACTGCTTAGCCACTTCAATGAGACTAATAAATTTCCCCTGATAGTAGATTCAGTATATATAGCGAATATTGATAAGAGTGATTCGCTTGGCACCAATGAATTGAAGATGCTGGCGGCCCACTGGATGAAGGATAGCCTGATAGATGGAATAGATTATACAATGAAGAATTTTTATACGATTGATTCTGCAAAAGCCAAGCACGCATTTGATAAATGGGCCGAAAAGCTTGATATAGGAATGATGAAGTTTGCTAATGCTTATGGGTTGAAAAGTATAAAACTTGATGATAGTACAAACCTGCTTATCTGGGCGCTGCATTGTTCGAGTTATGAGGCCGATCCGTTCTTTGTGTTTACTGATATTTACTTTACCATTGTTTATAACGGCACAATAGGCAAAACCTTTTTACTGGGTGAGGATTATGCCGGTGGCGACCCGCCAAGTATGGGTAACACGCGGATTAATGGTACACTTTATAAAGATGGTAAACTGGCACTGGACTGGACTAATCTTATTGTGGATATAGATTCAGATTCGGGCGAGCTTAGCCATGTGCAATATGAATACGCTATTAAAAGCGGACAGATAATAAAGAAGGCTGAAAAAATTGATGATGTGAAGGAGTTAAAAGTTAAGAGTGAATAATGGAGAATGAGGAGCCCGGTTTTTTTCCGGGAATAAATAAGCTGGTAGAGAAGCAATCTCCTGAAGTGGAGGTGAAGGAAAGTGCCACTGCAACTAAAAGAGTTTATGGGACACTTGGCCAACGGATTATTGCAGGCCTTATAGACGCATGTATCGTGGGGATTCCCTTGCTGTTTATAAATGCCCTGCTTGCTGCTGGTGACGGCATGAGGGGCCGTTCCGCCGGGCTTGATTTATTGTACACTGCTGTGTATACACTCTATTATGGGCTGACGGAAAGTTCGGACAAACAAGCTTCGGTGGGTAAAAGGGCCATGTTCTTAAAAGTGATTGATGAAAGAGGAAATAGACTGACATTTAAAAAAGCGGCATTGCGTTACCTGGCAAAAATTATTTCAATAATACCGCTTGGTTTTGGTATATGGGCCATTGACGGGGACAAAAAAGGCCAAAGCTGGCACGACATGCTTATGGGCACATACGTAATAAGGGAAAAAAACTGACGAGGATTAATCTCCGCTTACAAAGTATTTCGTAATCCTGCCAATTGCCCGCCGCTCTTACTTCTTACATATTACTTTTTACTTCATAGGGAGGGGGTGTTGAAAACTATATCACTATTTTGTTTAATAATATTAAACAATGTGTTTATATTTGCATTGTATTTAATTTGATAATTCGGCCATTTGGTTATTTGATGATGAAAGCAGTATAATCTGACAATTATCAAATTACCAAATCATCAAATTACCAAATTGTAAACACTCAAAATTAAATGACATGGCCCTCACAGAGATAAAAGTAGTAACGCCTCCGGCGACAGAACTAAGCCTGAGCACAGTAAAAAGCTACCTGCGTATAGATTTCACCGACGACGATGCACTCATCACTACACTTATACAGTCGGCTCGGGAACGCGCAGAGCAATATTGTAACCGCTCATTCATCACTCAAACGCTGGAGGCATACTACGATAAAATTGAAAAGAACTTTACCCTGCCACGCTCACCTATACAAAGCGTAAGCACGGTAAAGCTTATTTACCTTAATGAGGTAAGTGTACTTACCCAGAATGCCGATTACTATGTAATGGGTAACCAGGACCAGTGGATTACTATTACGGCCACCACCTATAACCTGCCTCCCGGTTTTTCTCCGGGCGATGACCTCAGCCGCTACCACTTGGATGTAACATATACTTCGGGTTACGGCAGTTCATGGACCAATGTGCCTATGGGAATACAGGAGGCCATTATGAAAATGGTAGGAGCGGCTTATGAGGTACGCGAAGATGTGGCCCAATTAAGCACAAAAGGCATCAGCAACCTGATGGTAATACCTAACGACGCAAAGAGCCTGCTCAATGCCTATAGAGTAATTCCACTATAAACGATGAATTATGAATGATGAGTTATAAGTGACAAAAAAACTGTATGTCAATTCATAAATCTTAATTCATAATTCTTAAATCTTAAATGGAACATGATTGGTTCAATGCGATATAAACTAAATATAGAACAACTCTCCACCACACCCGATGGCGCCGGAGGTACATCCGCAACCTGGAGCACGCTTAAAACAATGTTTGCCTTTGTCGAGGTAAACACCTCCGGCCGCCTTTTTATACAGGGCCAGGAATATGTGGGAACATATTATACAATTAACTGCAGGTATAACTCTTTCAAGTATACAGCACCAATTGAGAACTATCGTTTGGTTGTTGACCCCGACGGAGTGAACCGCAGCTTGAAAATATTAACTATAAATAATCCCGACCTGCTGAAAGTGTATTTAACTATAACAGCAATTGATAACGGGTAACATTAATTAAGAATTAAAAATTAAAGATTAAAAATGTTTTCATTGAAGATAGAAGGAGTGGATGATTTGTTGAATAAGTATCAACAGGCAACAGATGCATTAGCAGAGCAAGTAAAGGTGGCTGTGGCAGAAACAGCAGAGACTATAGCCGATAATGCAAGGCAAAATTGTAGGGGAAAACTTAAAGATTCTATTGCAGTAAATATAGCTGATGACAGGATGAGTGCAGTAATAAGCGCAGACCACCCGGATGCAGCCTTTATAGAATACGGTGTTAGAATTCCTGAAATACATACGAAAGATGCAAAGACATTACACTGGAAAGAAGATGGCAAGGATGTCTTTGCGAAATCGGCAAAAGGACATGAAATGGCCCCACGGCCCTTTATGAATCCTGCATTTGAAGAAAATGCACAAAAATTACTAGATACCTTAAGCGATATTACAGGACAATGAAAGACTCAAGCAAAATAATACGTACTGCATACTATAACGCATTGAATAATGTGGTGCAGTTTAACTCAGCCGGTGTGCCGCTATACGATTCGGTGCCATCGAACGCAGCATACCCTTACATATATGTGTCAGATTACACTGCAGTTGAAGAAACTACAAAAGACTTCTTCGGGCAGAATGTAACTATAACGCTGGTTGTCGCCATGAAGTACCCGGCCAACTATGGCGGGCAGAATGATATTGATGGCATTGTAAGCCAGGTAACAGGTATTGTACGTGGCACCATAACCACATCGCAACCACTTTCATTCACGCCCGATTTTCAAAACATAATAACACAGGTTGACCAATCGAACTACTTTAAACAGGAAGTGGCCGATGGCATTGTATATTACAGAACAATAAAATTCAGGCACCGCATTACACAAATAACGAATGGATAACTTTCAACTTTATAAACTTTACAAACTTTAAACTAAAATAACATGGGAAAAATTAATGGAACTAACCTGCTTGTATATGTAAATACCGGCAGCGGAGGAATTGAACCCTGCAGCTATTCGCAGGATTGCAAACTTAGCATTGACATGGGCACAGCTAATGCCACCACCAAAGACAGCGGAGGCTGGGATGAAATTATTGCCACCAATGGCAAATGGACAATGGATACTAGCGGCCTGGTTGATTTCCACCCTAGTGGAGCACATAATGTAGCTGATTTGTTTACGTCCATGACAGCCAAAAGCACAGTGAATGTATATTTTCAGCTAAGTGACCCTGTAACGGGCGATAAAGGCTGGACAGGCACCGCATATATTACCAAGCTGGAACAAGATGCCAAAGACAAAGATGTGGTAAGCTATTCGGTGACTTTTGAAGGCACAGGCGCGCTTACTATGGCAACATCATAATATCAAATTAGCAGACTATGGTTTTTGTAACAATAGGTGGCAAACAACGCCCGTTTAAGTTTGGCTTCAATGCCATAGATATTTTTTGCCGTGAGCATAATATAGGTATAAGCGAGTTTGGCGAGCGCTTTGCTAAAATAGGTAAAGGAAATGCCACCATAGGCGAACTGCGCGATATAATATTCGCCGGCCTGGCCGGAGGTGCCCTGACAAGCGGAGAACAAATTGACTTTACTTCTTTCCATGTAGGTGATTGGATGGATGAACTTCCACAAGGCGAATTGGCCAAAATGATGGAAGCGATTACCCAGTCTGTTAATGTACCGGGTAAAAAAAAATTACCGCAGGCAACCCCGGCCAAAGTGGCGGGGACGAAGAAAGAGAAGGTAGTAGGGAAGAGGCCCTGACCTGGAGCGAACTGCTCATTCATAGCTCACGCGCGGGTGTATCGTATTCCGATTTCTGGAAAATGGCACCCTGCGAGTGGGCTTTTTATATGGAAGGCTACCGGCAGCGTGAAGAGGAGGCATGGCTGCGCACCAGAACCATATATACATTAATGTACAATATAAATGTCGACAAGCACCACCAGATGTCGCCGGCTGAACTTATGCCATTACCTTGTGATGAGAGGAATGAAAAGCACAGGGAAGCCGGGAAAGCAAAATATCTGACTGATGAAGAGAGGGAGAAAATCATTGCGTTGTACAAAGCCAGGTGCTAAAAATTATAGCAACTTGCTCTATGAATATCCTACTTTCTTAAAAATGCCGTAATATTGCTTTACCATTAAAATAACCTTATGAAGTCCCTGGCCGGAAAAATATGTTTAGTAGTATTCATTCTGAGTAACTCTGTTTGTTTTTCGCAACAAGGTAAATCTAAGGTGTCTGCTACGGGAATGCATGATACAACTGGCTCCAAATGGAAATACGAAGAAAAGGAAGATAAGATGTCGCCTGAGAAAAAGTATTTTGCTGAAGTGTTATCAGATGACAGTATTGATGGCGGCATTCTTTCTGAAAAATACCAGCATGTAACATTATGCATAAGGAATGAGGAGGGCAAGTCGGAAGTGATGCTATATACCGATAATATACTGTTTGATTGTGATGCTGAGAAGGGAACGACCTACAGAATGCGTTTCGACAATGAGGAACCATCGCAATATCTTTTCACTCCGGCCACTGAAGGGCAATTAAATGCAGCATTCATAAACCCAGCATCTGAGGTAATTGAAAAAATCAAGCACGCTGAGAAGCTGGTGGTCGAAGTAAGTTTTCTTTTGAAAGGTACCTATCAGCTTACTTTCGATGTGCATGGCCTTGTCTGGAACCATGCCGATAAATCGGCAGAGAATTCAAATGATTTGAAGGTAACCGACGCGATGAAGCACTGGCAGTATTTCGATACTACTGATGCAATGACTTCAGAAAAGCAATATGATGTGCTTGTTTATTCTAAGGCCCCTATGGAGTATAAGCCTGCATATAATACAGAAGCATATGCTTCTTTTTTTCTTTATTATAATGGTAGTGAAAATTACTTTTCTGTTAGATTAGATAAAGGCGCTTTTAATACCAAAGATGATAGTTGCCGTGTGCGGTTTGATAATAACAAGCCTGCATATTATAAGGTATATTTTCGCGGCTCGGAATACTACTATATCATGGGGTTTTATAAGAAAGATACTTTAATAAGCTTGTTGAAGAAGGCAAAGAAAATGTTAATTGAAGTGGATATTGATAAGGTTGGGAAGCGCTTGCTTGAGTTTGATGTTGAAGGCCTGAAATGGAATCATAAAAATATAAACACAGGCAAGACATTTTCAGGTAGTGCTCCGGTGAAGAAACCCACAAATAATCAAACACCTTTTTATGTTCATAATTCTACTGCAAACCCACCAGATTCTTCGTCGGCTTCCGGTAATGATTTTAAAGTATTGAGTACTGATGAAGAAGTAGATATTAATGACGACAACGTTACCCTTGTTTGTAAATGCAGGAATACCGGTAAGGGCGAGAAGAGCGTTAAAATTAAAGGTTATTTCATGGATGATACCGGTAAAGTACTTTCAATAAAGGAAGTGTCGGTGGAATGTACCGGGAATATGAGCCTTACTACCAGGTTAACGGCCTCAGGCATAGCGAGAAGTTATAAAAAATTCAAGATTGAAATTGAATAAACAGGAACGGCTATCCTGCTGAATCCTGTCCTGACTAAATAAAGTCCTTTACCCCGAATTAAGGGGTTGTTAATAAAATAGTAAACATAAAATATATTATAGTAAATATAAAGTATATATTTGCTTTAATTAAATAACACCACTCTATGACTGACGTTTCCGCACTAAGTGTAAGTATTGAGGTAGACATGTCTGCCTTTATGGAGGCTATGGAAGAAGTTACTGCTATGCTTATAGCTACAGCAGAAATGTTCGACGAAGTAGCCCGGGATATTTCAAAGGCATTATCGGGTATAAGCGAATCGGGAGGCGAAACCCAGAGCACCTTGGAAAAAATTATAAAATTTATTATTGAGGCTGTAGATATATTTAAAACGCTGAAAGAAATAATAAATGGCGTTATAGATGTTTTTAAATTTCTGGGCCTGGCAGAAGAAGACGCTACGGCAACCACTATTCTTGCTTCATTCCTGGAATTTATGGGTGTGGCTGCAGAATTGGCTACTCCCATTGGCTGGGTAATGCTGGGGCTAACTTCCATAGCATTGGCCTATTTAGCCTTGCATGATTCAGGAGGGAAGGCGAATGAGGCATTAAGCGATACAAATGATAATGTTAAAGTTACCGGCGACAGCATAGAAAATGCTACAGGGAAAGTAATTGAATTTAATAACGCTTTAAACGATACTAACAATATACAATTATCTGCTAAAGAGCCCCCGCCCGGGGCTGCAATTCATGCAAAGGTTAATGATAATAACGTACCTGTTGATAATGGTACAATTTATTTTAATCAGCAACAGGGCATTATTAATCAAGGTAGCCAACCCGGCTTAACACAGGGTAGCAGCCTTAGTTCAGGCAGCAATACAAATCCGGATTCATCGGAATCGGATAAACCCATGCAGAATATTGCTGAAAAGTTTAATGGGTAGCCTATATGGATTTTGATAAATTTGCAACCTTATCGGTGATTTTAACCCCAAGTAAGTATGTTGAATAAACTAAGATTAAGAATAGCATTTGAGCGCTTGAAGGCCCGTTTAGGTCGGCTACCAAATAACCTTAATGGAGAGCAGTTAATGGCTTTTGTATTTTCGAAGGAGGGCAGCTTAATAGAACCTTGGCAATTTAAGGAGGAACTTTCGCAGTTACTGAAGTTATATGAAGGGAAGAAATTTAAAACCGTACTGGAAATAGGCACTGCAAATGGAGGTATGTTGTTTCTTCATGCAAGGCTTGCAGCTGATGATGCTTTAATTATGAGCATTGATTTGCCTGGTGGGAAATTTGGTGGAGGATACCCGGAATGGAAGGTGCCGGTATATAAAAAGTTTATAAGGCCAGGACAAAGAATAGAGCTTTTAAGGGCAAATTCGCATGAAGAGTCAACTGTAAATAAAGTGAAGGAGATTCTAAAGGGAAAGAAATTAGATTATTTATTTATTGACGGAGATCATACGTATGAAGGGGTTAAAAAGGATTTTCAAATGTATAGCGAGTTAGTTGGGAGTGGAGGAATGATAGTTTTCCATGATATTGCTCCTCATCCTAAGTCTTCGTGTGTAGTAGACCAATTCTGGAATGAAGTGAAACAAAATTTTACCTTTAAAGAGTTTATAAAACAGCCAATTGAAAATAAATTTGGAATAGGCGTTTTATTTAAGCAATAGGATAATACGAAACCACAATACAGGTAAATACCTGGCACAGATAAAATAGTTTTAACATAAATGCCCTAATGGGCATTTAATACCACTTTAATATGATGAATACCGAACATATTCAGCATGAGGACCCTCGTGTAATATTCCTTATGCTTATTACGCTTTTATGCGGCTCGGCCGGAAGGATGCTGGGCGATTTAAAACCACTAATAGATGGCATAGTGCTATTGGGCACTGCCAAAACTGCCTTTCATTATACTATGGAAGTAACACAATGGCTTTGCTATGTTACCTCGTTTATAGTGGGGCTAATAACGATTTATAAATTTTTTAACAGAAAAAATGGACATTAATAAAGCATTTACTATCCTCCTTGGTTTTGAAGGAGGAATATCAAATAACCCCAATGACAAAGGAGGGTTGACAAAGTATGGAATCAGCAAGGCTTCTTACCCTGATGTGGATATAGCCAACCTGACAGAAGAAAAGGCAAAAGACATATATACAACTGATTATTGGGAAGCAGCAGGCTGCGATCTTGTGAAAGATGAGCTCCGGTATGCTTTGTTTGATACTGCTGTAAACATGGGGGTAAAAGAAGCCATTAAATTGCTTCAGCAGGCTTGCGGGGCAGCAATAGATGGTGCATTAGGTGCAGAAACCCTCGGTAAAAGCAATACTATAACTATTGCTGACTACCTGCTATGCAGGCTTTTACGGTATAACGCAATAATGGATGCGAATACATCGCAAATTGTCTTTCGCAAAGGATGGACAAGCAGGGTTGCAGCCATATATAATATGCAGAAGCAAGGTCAGGTATAATGGCTATTTTGGGCATTATTTACGTTAATTGTGTGGTTATAAGGGGTAATTACTGTCAAAAACCAGAAAAAATAGCTTGGAAATGAAAACTTATTATACTTTTACAGCATAATTAATTTAAAATTTTCCCAATGAAAACTAAAAAACTTATTCTGTTAACTGTAATTCTCTGTGCTGCTTTTTTTGCCTATAATTGTGGTAGCGGTGGCGCCAGCAAAATGATTGCTAAAAAATGGCAATTTGAATCAATGAAGAGCGATGCCATGGACAAACAAATGGCTGCCGTTAAGCAACAAATGGACACAACCAAGGACAGCGCTACCAGGGCAATGCTTCAAAGCAATTTGAAAATGGTAGATGAAATGATGTCGAGCATGAAAAGCATGACCCTTGAGTATAAAGCTGATGGTACATATGAAGAAGCTGCAACAGCAATGGGCCAAAGCCAAACAGAAAAAGGTAAATGGTCAGTTTCTGCTGATGGAAAGAAGCTTATGCAAACTCCTGATGGCAAAGATAAAACCGATACTCTTGATATCAATACAATTTCTGACGATCAATTAGTTCTGGGCCACAAAGAACAAACCGGCGGAAATATGTCGATGACAATGAAGGCAGTTAAGTAATAAGTTTTGCTTATATACTATAAAAAAAAGCCCCGTATCAGGGGCTGTTTTTATTTGTAGTAATTCATATATATTTGCGGTAGTTCAAATTAAAAACTAATGAAAACCAAAGTACTTTTTATTGCCGTATGCTCAGTTATAGCGCTGTATAGTTGCTCAGGGAGCCTTAACCCGGCAAAGCTGTTTACAAAGAAATGGCAACTGGAATCAATTAAAAGCAAGGCCATGGATGACCGCATGGCACAGCTTAAAATGGAGGCAGATACAACCAAAGACAGTACCATGAAGGCAATGGACCTTCAGCAAATACAGTCGCAGGGAGCTATGACTGAAATGCTGAAGAATATGACCTTTGAATACCGTGGCGACGGTACTTACCAGACTTCGGTTTCGGTATTCGGGCAAACGCAAAACTCGAATGGCAAATGGACTTTAATAGCTGACGGCAAAAAGGTAATTACTACCGACGATAAAGGGAAAATAGATACAATGACCATAAATAAAATGACCAGCGATACACTTATTGTAAGTTCATCAGATAACACAATAAGTATGACATTTAAGCCGGCAAAGTCATAGTATTGGATATATTATTAAGTTAAGCCTTCCTGTTGATTGCAGGGAGGCTTTCCTGTTTTATAAGGGCCCCGAAGTTCATGATAACCATCATCTCATGGGTTGACTTCAGTCATTGAAAAGCGGGCGTCCTTAGGGTACCTTTACAATTATAAAAAGAGAAGGTATGAAAACACGTATTAGCATATTAATGATAGTGACGCTGATGGTTTCAATGACTTTTACTAAGCCGGTAATAGCGCAGCAAAAGAGCACCCAGAACAGTGAACAACTAAAAAAGGAGAAAAAGGAAGAAGAAAAGAGGCAAAAGCAGGAAGAAAAGAGGAATAAAAAGGCTGCAAAGGGATTAAGAAATGACAATCCATATTATTGAGAGGCTTATAAGTTATTGGAGATTATTGTAAGGTAGCGGAAGGCGGTTAAAATTGCCATTCCGCTTCTTTATTTATAGGTTCCTTAACGGAATATTCAGTATAATTGAGGGGTAAAAATGAGCTATGGAAGAACCTTATCCATCAAAAGATATTATTGAGGAAGCTGCGAGGCGAATAGTGCCTTTTGTCCACCGAACCCCCATTATGACCAGTAGCAGCATTAATGCTATAACAGGTTTACAGCTATTCCTGAAGTGTGAGAATTTTCAAAAGGTGGGGGCATTTAAATACCGCGGAGCTACCAATGCGGTTTTGACACTAAGCGAAGCTGAGAAGAAGAACGGAGTTGCCACACATTCATCGGGTAATCATGCCCAGGCATTGGCACTGGCAGCACGGAATAATGGTATAAAGGCATATATTGTAATGCCTGAGAACTCCACTGCCGTGAAGATGGAAGCCGTAAGAGGATATGGAGCTGAAGTGATTACTTGTGTTCCTACTCAAAAGGCCCGTGAAGACACTCTGGCAGAAGTAGTTAAAAGAACCGGCGCGACCTTTATACATCCTTATAACAATTACCGTATTATTGCGGGACAGGCAACCGCTGCTAAAGAGCTTATAGAAGAAGTAAAAGACCTTGATATAGTAATGGCTCCGGTTGGAGGAGGAGGATTGTTGAGCGGAACCGCTTTATCAACGCATTACTTTGCACCTTCTGCGACTGTTATAGCCGGAGAGCCTGCTAATGCCGACGATGCATATCGCTCCTTACAGAAAGGTGAGATGCAGGAAGCCGTGCCGCCTAACACCATTGCCGATGGACTGCTTACTTCGCTTGGCGATAAGACTTTTGCCATAATACAGAAGCATGTAAAGGAGATTGTGACCGTTACTGAAGAGGAGATAATTGCCGCTATGCGTTTGGTATGGGAGCGGATGAAGATAATTATTGAACCTTCGAGCGCGGTGCCTGTGGCTGCAGCTATAAAAATTAAAGAACATTTAAAAGGAAAGAGAATAGGCATAATAATAAGCGGCGGAAATGTAGATTTGACAAACCTTCCATTTAAAAAACACATATAATATATGAACAACATCAGGCCGTTTCATGTAGCATTCCCGGTTAATAATTTAGAAGCTACACGCAGTTTTTATGCCATTGTGCTGGGCTGCAAAGTAGGACGCAGTGCCGAGCGCTGGATAGACTTCGACCTATATGGCCACCAGATTTCGGCACATTTGGTTGATGAGGACCGTAAAGCCGCCGCTACCAATGCAGTCGATGGCAAGAATGTGCCTGTACTGCACTGGGGCGTTATACTGGAATGGGGCCAGTGGGATACCCTTGCTGAGCGCCTGAAACAACATGGTATTAAATTCGTGATTGAGCCATATATAAGGTTTAAAGGTGAAGTAGGTGAGCAGGCTACTATGTTTTTCCTCGACCCAAGCGGCAATGCCCTTGAATTTAAGTCGTTCAAGAATGATGCCTCTATATTCGCAACTTAGTTAAAAGTTCATAAAGTTTATAAAGTCTAAAGGTTGCGGAGATTGAGTGTATTAAATAGTAGTGGTAACTTTTAGCTTTAAGAACTTTAGAAACTTTACAAACTCACTTAGCGTATTTCTCTTTACGTATCCACGCCCATACCATACCCAGTAACATAATTAGGGCAACGGGTATAACCATATTTATTACCTGCCATTGGGTGCGGTATGTAGCTGCCTTAACTCCGTCGAGCATGCGGAGCTGCAACTGCTTGGTGCGTATGGTAAGCAGGGCGCTGTCGCCGCAGAGGTAATTCATAGCATTAACTATAAAATCTTTGTTGCCAAATTGTTGTTTGGTGTAAATATCATATCCCAGCGGGTAGGCGAATTTCTCGCCATCTTTTACATTTGCATTGTTGGCTATTACATCACCATCGCCCACTACTATCATAGCCGTCTGGGCGCCATCGTAAACAGGATTCAGTACTCTTAATGAATCGGGGTTCATTGCTATACGGCCTTTGTAAGCCGAGGTAAATTTGCCTTCGAGCAATACCGCTACAGGCTGAAAATGCTGTGTAAATTCCCGCTGGTCAGGCTGGTCGAGGGCCATGGCCAGGGCAATACGCACAGGGGCGTTGAGCAGCCTTGTGAATTTTGAGGTACGTAATAATATGGTTTTCTTAATACCCGGTTTTGCTATAGTGTCAACCGTTGCGGCAATATTAAGTTCCACATAATTCAGGTTCTTAACTATAGGGTTGTCACTATTTGATGATATAAGCGGTTCAAACAGCCAGGGTTTTAGTTCCCACTTAGGTTCCTGGCCTCTGAATGCAGTATTCATAGGTATTGCAGACGACTGCGCATCGAGAATTACGTTGTTGTTAACCCTAACACCATACCTGAAAAGCTGGTCCTCGAGATTCAGGTTGTTAGGGAACGCCATGGTAATACCATTCATAGCAAGGCTATCCATAGGGGTGTAAAGCGGGTCAATAAGCCACATTACCTTTCCGCCGTGCATAATAAACTGGTCAATTATATAAGCATCTTTATCATCAATGGGCATAGTTGGCTTGGCAATAATAATTGCCTTGCACATTTGCAATCCTTTCAGCATGTGGTTTATGTGCAGCAGTCGCACGTCGTAATATTCCGATAAGGCTCCTATGGCCCCGGCAAGGTGTATTGAATCAAGCTCGCCCTGGCCCTGTATAAAGGCTACAACGGGTTTGGTGTTAAGGTCAATTTTATGTATGGCGTTATCAATATCATATTCCAGGGCTTCAATGGAATTGTTCAACTGTGTCTGAGGGTTGGCATCCATTTTCCTTTCCATAAGGTTAATGGGCATTTGCCGCCCCTTATAGGATAACAGAGCTCCCGGCCATATAATGCTTTCTGAATTGCCGCTACTCTGTTTTACGTGCAGGTCCAATGGTTCAAGCCCGTTCTCATAAAGCTGGTGAAACAAAGCCTCCTTATTGGCAGGGTCAGCAGAAGGGTTTATAAATTCGTATTGTACATTATTGTTTGAATAGGCCTTAAACTCATCCAGCATCTCTTTCGTTTCATCGCGTAGGTGCACAAAACCGGCGGGCAAATCTTTACCATCGAGATAAACCTTGAAGAAGGCGACATCCTTCATGTTCTTAGCAATCTCCTTCGATTGGGGTGAAAGCGTATAGCGGTTTTCCGATGTCAGGTCGAAGCGGTGAAATACAAACGAACCTACAATGTTACAAAGCACCAATGCAACCACACTCAGGGCAAGGCGCATAATATCGCGTCGCTTATTCATGCGGTTATGTGTGGCTTCCTTTACCATTTCCTGCTTTCTAATGATGTCCGGCTCATGAGCAGGAACAGGGTTGATATGCTTACGAAATAAATAACGTCGCGGGTATCAATAACACCACGGCTCATAGACGCGTAATGCGCGCTTATGCCCAGCTGTCCAATAAAGTTACCGGCAGTACCCGACGATAACAGGCTTCCGCCTATATAACCAAAACCGGCATAGCAGAAGAAGCATAATATTACCGCTACAATAAACGATATTACCTGGTTGCCCGTAATGGCAGAGGCGAAAACGCCTATAGATACAAAGCCACTGGCCAAAAATAAAAGCCCCAGGTATGAGCCCCATGTGCGTCCCACATCAAGGTTTCCGGGCGGGTTACCTAATTTATAAACTGAATAATAGTATACCAGTGTAGGCAGCAGGGCCAGTACCACCAGCAGCACACAGGCCAGGAATTTGGCAAGGGTTATCTGCAAATCGCTTATGGGGCGGGTGAGGAGCAACTCTATGGTCCCTGTCTTTTTTTCTTCGGCGAAGGAACGCATGGTTACCCCGGGAATAAGAAATAGAAACACCCAGGGAGCCATTACAAAAAGGGCATCAATACCGGCATAGCCGCCATCGAGTATGTTGGAGTCCATAGGCAGCACCCACATGCAAAGCCCTATGGCAACCAGAAACACGCTTATTACAATATAGCCTATAAGCGAACTGAGGAATACCGATATTTCTTTCTTTAATAAAGCCAGCATAGTGAAGGACAAAGGTAATTTAAGATTTAAGATTTATGAAATAAGATTCAGGAATTTATTGAATGGTGGTTGTTAGTTAGTAAATGGTGGTTATTCTTTAGGGTAAGGAGTAAGCCGGTATCATATAATTGAGGCACTTTTTGCATTTTTATCTATTCCCTCTGTATCCCTATCTGGTATTAGTTTACAGCCGGTAATTCCTGTTTTTATAATGGCGGTAATTGGCGGTAGATGGCGGTTATCGCCCCTCCCCCTTTTTCTTGAATAAAAAGTAAGAAGTAATGGGTAAAAATTAAAATGGTGCCGGTACTAAGTGGTTTCATATATTTTCAAAAACTATGCTCATAAAATTACTACATAATTGTCATTTCTTCAAGTGAAAAGTGATGATGTTTTCAACAGCCCCGTAAGAGCAGAAAGTAAAAAGTAATAGTTCCGACAATTAATACTTTTTACCTGTTACGTATTATCTAACAAGCGTAATGTTGCCTTTTTTGTTAATGGTGGTACCATCAAACAAGGTTGCCTGCAGGTAATATATATAAGTGCCGGTGTTCATAGGCTCGCCTTTAAAAGTGCCATCCCAACCTGTATTAACATCGTTGCTTTCAAACATTTTGTTTCCCCAGCGGTCGTAAATCATTAACGTCATTTGTTTTATACAGTAATCGTGCACAAGGAAAACATCGTTGTGGCCGTCACCGTTTGGTGAAAATGCATCAGGGATATATAATTCGGCGCAAATAATGTCGATAGTTACAAAAGCCATAGCCGTGCAACCATTGCTGTCGATAACTGTAACCGTATATGTGGTTGCCATTGTGGGTGCCACATTTATATTGCTTCCCGAAGAATTGTTGCTCCACTGGTAGGAATAGGGCGGGGTGCCTCCGCTGGCTGTAGCTGTTAAGGCAGTATTTGCGCCAGCCGTAATAGTTATGTTTGGTGAAACGCTCAACGTTAGCACAGCAGGTTGTGTAATGGTTACGGTTGCAATTGCGCCGCATCCGTTTGAATCGGATGTGGAAACAGTATAAGTACCCGGTGCAAGATTATTTATGGTTGCGCTGGTTTGCCCGTTTGGTAGCCAGTAATATGTGTAAGGGGGCTTGCCACCGGAGTCAACTGCAGTTACGCTGCCATTATTGTCGTTATAGCAACTTACATTTTGTATGTTCGTAGCTGGTATGCTTACAGCGGGATCGGCTAACGCAGTAATAGTAATGGTGTCGTAATACGCAGTATCGGCATAGCCGGCAATATAAAGCACATATTTACCAGGGCATAGGTTGGTTAAATAGTTTGTAGTGTCGCCATTGCTCCACAAATATTTGTACATACCTGCATTGGCTCCGGTAAGTGTTGCCAGGGCCGTGCCATTGCACCCTGAACATGAATTTGTGCTTATTACAGTAAGTTTGGGTGGGGTAGGTACAAAGCACAAAACAGTATCGGGAGTGTTGTTTGTATTTTCAATGCCGCCGCTGTCAATAGTTCCCTGGTTAATGCTTGTAGCTGTAAATAAATGGCCTACACGGCCGCTGTCGTAACTTGTAATGGTTCCCCCTGTAAGGTAAGGCTGGCAAAAATCGCCTGTAGAATCGAGTTTGGCTGCATATAATTGATACCCGTGAGTGCTATATGCATCTGTATATCCTGCCACAAGGTATCCATGGTCTTTACTTTGCATGGCCCAACCGGCACCATCGACTCCCTTTTTTCCGTAAACACTGGTCCATTGAATTTTTCCCACCGAGTCTATTTTAACTAAGTACGATTCGTAGGTACCGGGGCCGTATGAATTGGTTTGCCCGGCAATAATATATCCTTTGTCGCTGCACTCTTTTATACAATTTGCATTATCATTATTTGTTCCTCCAATAGTTTCTGTCCATTTTACATTGCCGTTAGCATCTAGTTTTATAACATACACATTGCTTTTGCCGGCACCAAACGAAGTGCTGTATCCTGCAACAATATAACCACCGTCGCTGCATATGCATACAGAATTGCCCTCGTCGTCGCCTTTGCCGCCAATGGTTGTTGTCCACTGCACATTGCCTGCGGAATCGAGTTTGCTTACATACACATCAGAATCGCCGGGGCTCACTACCGAGTATCCTGCCATTATGTAACCATGGTCGGCGGTTTGTTTTATGTCGAACCCAATACTCCAGCTGTTGCCCGAATAGGTTTTGGTCCACATTACGCTGCCTGCTGCATTGGTTTTTACCAGGTAGCTATTGTACATCCACCAGCCTGCGGTAGAACCGGTTCCGTAGGAACTGGTCCAACCCGTTATAGCAAATCCACCATCGGCAGTTTGAATTATACATGCTGCACCGTCGTTTCCTATGCCGCCAACGGTAAGGGTCCATAGTAAATTACCGGTAGAACTGAGCTTTACTGCATACACATCGCCACCAATGGTGGTGATAACACCATACGAATCGGTCCACCCTGCCAGGGCATAACCACCATCGCTGCAGTACGTCATGGAATTGCCGTAATCGCCCAGCTTTCCACCCACAGAACGTGCCCACTGTACATTAAAAAGCGAGTCAAGTTTTGTAAGGTATAAATCGTTTTGCCCTGCGCCAAAAGAACTGGTAGTACCGCTAATGGCATATCCACCATCTGTTGTAGGGGTAAGTATGCTTATGCCGTCGTTGCTGTAACCGCGCATAATAGCCATGCCCTGTTTTATTTGCCCATAGACAGAAAATACAATAGCAATAAAAAATATGGTGGTAAATATGCGTTTCACTTTAGTGGAGCATTTAATTCAAAGATAAGCATTAAAGAAAGTTAAAACTAATAAGTTAAAGGTAATAGTTACGGTAATTATTGCCTGGCTTTAACGGGAATAATTGTATTTTCATGCCAGTAAATTTATTTTAAACTTCCATGAAGTATTCACTCAGACAAATAGTATACGGCATTATTTTATTAGTTTGTTTTTATAGCTGCGGGCTTATACATAAGCCCCGCACAGGGCCACATGCCATAATTGTATTGGCTATGGATACTACCGGGTTTTACAAGCAAAATAATAATGGCGCAGTAATGAACCTGCAACTACTCGGAAAAAAAGATTCGGCTGTTGTAATGAAACGGTTAACTAAAATAGGGATTGATGAAAGCCAGGCCGACGTTTCAGTTAAAGACAACAGGATTACAGTTAAACTGTGGGGAATAATTGAGCCCGGGTTTGACATGGTGAATATCCGTAATTTGCTGCAGTCAGAAGGTGATTTGAGTTTCTGGGAAACATTTAACGCCAGTGAAATGGCCGACAGGCTTGTGCTGGCTAATAAAACAATAGCGGGCCTTATGCCGAAGGATTCGGGAAATGGTAATTCAATACACAATACACTTGTAAATGCCGATCCGTTGTTTAAAGTATTGCGAGTAAGAATAAATGATGAAACCGGGCGTATAATTACATACAGCAAGGGCGCGGAATTGGGTGATGCCCTTGCGGAAGATACGGCAAAGGTTGACGAATACCTTAGGATGCCGGAGGTAAGGGTGATTTTTCCGCAAGATTCAAAATTTTTATGGGAGCGGCCCCGTGATAAAAATGAGCCGTTTTACCAGCTTGTTGCTGTAAGGTTGCCATTGGGTACAAGGCAGGCGCCCCTTTCGGGAGATATTATTACCGATGCAAGGCTGGAATACTATGATGGTGGAGGCTCTCATCCGCAAATATCGCTGACCATGAATCCTGTTGCTGCGCATGTGTGGGCAAACCTCACCTCGAATAATGTGGGCCGCTGTATTGCCATAGAATTTAATGGCATAATCTATTCAGCGCCTATAGTGGAAAGCCAGATATCAGGAGGACGGTCATCTATTACAGGGAATTTTGACCCTATAGAAGCGAGGCAACTGGTGGCTATTCTCAGTGCCGGTTATATGCCTGTGCCGCTGAAAATAGTGGAGGAGAAAAGAGAGGAGTAAGCATAAGCCACAACCACATGAAATTTACCGAATATTTAAAAAGGCAACTTACCGATTTTGTCGACGTGTATAAGCGGTACTTTAAAACCACCTATGGCGCGGCGCTGATACTTACCATATTCATGTTTATTATTTCGGCTGTGCTCATGAAGTTCAGTTCTTTCGATAGATCGGTTGAGGGTAAACTGTTAAGCATGATAAGTAATTTTGTTACACGATATAGCTTCAACGGAATATACAGCATTGTAGACCTTACCAAAACCATATTCCTTTATTTTATTTCGTTGTTTTCAGTGGCAGTATCACGCATTAAGCGGCCCCTGGCCGAGGGTGAAGACAGGGATAGTTTTGTATTGAGGCTCATACATGGCGAGGAAATTATTATCCTACTCATTCCGCTTGTGCTGTCGTGTGCTTTCGATGTTGGGGTCTACTATCTTGAATATCTGCTTAGAGATACGGGTGATTATACAAACTGGATATACGCCCTGTGTTTCGATTTCCGTGTTTATGTTCCAATATTGTTGTTTTCACTTTTTATTTACCGCATACGGAGCGGAAAACTACTAAAGCTGAATTTTAAAAAGATAGTCTTCCTGTTGGCTTCATTCTGGATATTCAATGAATTCGCCTACGAGTTTATTCTCTTAATAAGGCATGTAGTTATGCGGTTATTCATTGCTATTTTCAAGGTCGATTTTTATTTCATACTCGAAACCGTAATGTTCATACCGGTAATGGCTTTTCTTTTCCTGGGTTATCATTCGGCTATGAGCACTTCAGCAGAATTGCTGAGCGAAGAAAAAGAGTAGCAGGGTTTATTTCCTCCACACCAGGCAGTCGGCCATCATGTCGTGCAGCCCTTGTTTTCTTTCGGTAACACCTGCCATAATATAACCAATGCCAAATAGTGCGCCTGAAACCATCTTGCCAAAAAACCTGCCTGTAGCCTTGGTAAATGATATGCGGTTTCCATTGCTGTCGGTTACATAAATGCCCAATATCCATTTACCTACCGTGGCGCGTAAGGGTGAAGATTCCATGCCTGCAAAGTACATCCAGCTTATAAGAAAACCCATAAAAACAAGGTAATAATACATTATGGTGCCTATAATAAGGTACTTCAATTCATAGTCGGCTGAGCCAGTTAATGTAAAATGCGATTCAATAGATTTTAACAGGTCGGGGTGCGAATCAAGAAAATCGGTAAGTTGTTCGCGCATAAGCCAGTTAGAGTGCAGAACGAGGAATGCCAAAATGGCGCCATCGATAAAATAGGCAGCGGTCCTTGCCCAGAAACCCGCGTAACTGTCTGTTATAGTTGTTTCCATGAATTGCTTTTTACAAACATAATGAAATATGGAAATAAGCCAACCCTAACTCATCCACACAATGAAGGAGTAAATAATACCCCATTTCCCTTCCAGTTTACGGTAGTAATACACTGTGCCCTGCCCGCATAGGTCGCCGCACAGCCAGTCTTCAAAAAATACGCAGGTATTAAGGTCCTTTGAAAATATGGGCACCGATATTCTGAAAAACCCTGCCCTGTTATATTTCGTTCCGAAAGCCTCCCATCCGCGAAAATGGGATTTAAAAAGCGAGTCAATGGTTTTATGATCGATTAAAGTGACGCTTTTTAGCTGCCCTGTTTTCCATGTATACCCGTCCGACTGATTTATCTGTGAAAGTATAAAGCTGCTGTCGGCCATACTGAAAATGGTATCGAATACTCCGTGGGTGCGGCCGGGGGTAGTCATGGCACTAAAGAAGTTCATAATATCGCTATCCATTTTAAAGCCGGCGCAGTTTTCCAGTAAATATGTGCCTGTATCATCAGGAAGAACCTGGTTCATTACATTGAGGTAATCCTTTTCGGTGACCTTAGGATTTTCTGTTTGCGCATTTGCATTAACCATGCACCACAGGCAAATAGTAAAAAGCAATATGAGTTTTTTCATCATGGGAGTGCTATTATGCCAGCAGTTTAATAAATAATTCAGGCAGGCCAACTGCTACTCCAATGCCATAGGCAAAGTCGAGCCAGACAAAAGAGCCAATGGCGCCAAGGTAAATAAGGCCGACTATTGGCGCCACCAAGATGCGTTTAAAAAGGTTGCCATGTTTTTCAAAATGGTTCCATATGCTTTTGGCATCACCTACGCTGGGGAAGGCGTGCATGGCAATAGATACTCCGAGGTAAATAAGCAGGTAATCGGCCGGGTCGCCCTGGTTGAACTTAACAAGCGGGATGGAAGCGGGGAAGGCAATAAGGAAGCCCACAATGGTGTTTACAAAAAACGGGCCAATGCTAATCATAAGGCTTTGCCAGTTTTGTTTGGGCGTTTCATGAAGAACATAGCCTGCAGGGTTGCCGACGCGGAAGTAACAAACTTTAAACACAGGAACTTTAAATAGCCTGCAGAAAAGCTGGTGAGCAAATTCATGCACTATAATACCCGGACAGGTTAGTATGGAAATTATAAAGCCGGGAATGAAAAACATAGTTCTATTCGTTAAGGGTTACCTGAAAATAGTTTTGCCGGTTAATATATTATCAAGGCGGTTATACACTACAGAGTCTTCGGGATTGCCGTCTTGTTTTATCCTGGTCAATAATCCGTTGGCCTGGGCCTGTTTGTTGCTGTAATAGTACACCATGGCAAGGGCTTCCAGCGACAATGCATTTGAAGAA
>Ga0206836_10013_pt1 | contig 58273 bp, 47 predicted proteins | sample Alteio_BWOrgCont_28_FD_152871 | JGI IMG/M metagenome (GOLD analysis project Ga0206836, IMG submission 152871) | Enriched cells from forest soil in Barre Woods Harvard Forest LTER site, Petersham, Massachusetts, United States -... | ecosystem: Environmental > Terrestrial > Soil > Temperate forest >...
GCACCTGCGTGGCGATAAAGAAGCTTACGCTGACCCTAAGAAATACTTTGATGAAGTAATAGAAATTGACCTTTCAACACTTGAGCCACATGTAAATGGCCCTTACACACCCGATTTAGCTTGGCCCATTTCTAAATTCGCTCAGGCAGTAAAAGATAATGGCTGGCCTGAAAAACTTGAAGTAGGACTTATCGGCTCTTGCACCAACTCATCGTACGAAGATATTGGCCGTGCATCGTCGCTGGCTAAATATGCATCGGAGCATGGGCTAAAAGCAAAATCGGAATACACGGTTACTCCCGGTTCCGAACAGGTTCGCTATACCGTTGACCGCGATGGTTACCTGCAATGGTTTGAAAAGATTGGTGGCGTAGTGCTTGCCAACGCCTGCGGCCCTTGCATAGGCCAATGGGCAAGGCATACAACTGACCCAAGTAAAAAGAATTCTATCATTACTTCGTTCAACCGCAACTTTGCAAAACGTAACGATGGTAACGAAAACACACACGCATTTGTAGCATCGCCTGAAATAGTAACAGCGCTGGCGCTGGCAGGTACCCTTGCATTTAATCCGCTGACAGACACTATTACCAACGACAAAGGTGAAAAGGTAAAACTGCCTGAGCCTGTTGGAACAGAACTTCCTGCAAAAGGATTTGATGTAAAGGACCGCGGCTACCAGGAACCTGCAAAAGATGGCAGCGGAGTGAAAGTACTTGTAGCACCTGATTCGCAACGCTTACAGTTATTAGACCCGTTTGCAGCATGGGAGGGAATTGACCTGAAAGGGCTCAGGCTCCTTATTAAAGCAAAAGGCAAGTGTACTACCGACCATATATCAATGGCGGGTCCATGGTTGAAATACCGCGGCCACCTCGATAATATTTCGAACAATATGCTTATTGGCGCCACCAATGCTTTTAATGGTAAAACCGATAATGTGAAGAACGAATTGGATGGCAAATACGATTCAGTGCCTAAGGTACAACGCGCATACAAAGCCGCCCACATTGGTTCAATAGTGGTAGGCGATGAAAACTATGGCGAAGGCAGCTCACGCGAGCATGCAGCTATGGAACCTCGTTTCCTTGGCGTAAGGGTTATACTGGTAAAATCGTTTGCACGTATACACGAAACCAACCTTAAGAAACAAGGTATGCTGGCGCTTACGTTTGCGAACAAAGCCGATTACGATAAGATAAAAGAAGACGATACTATCGACATTATAGGCCTTACAAGCTTTAAACCCGGTGTGCCGCTTACAGTAGTGTTGCACCACGCCGACGGAACAAAAGATGAAATTAAAGCCAACCAGAGCTACAACGAAAACCAGATTGAATGGTTTAAAGCAGGTGGTGCGTTGAATATAATCAGAGCAGCCGCTATTAGCTAATGGCCAATAGCTATTAGCCAAAAGCAAACAAAAGTGATTATAAGAGTTGTAAAAATGGAATTTGAACCGGGAAGGGTAAATGATTTTTTAGAGTTGTTTACCTCAACTCGGGTTAAGATAGCAGGGTTTGAAGGATGCACAGGGCTACAACTACTCAATGATGTAAAATCTGCTAATGTATTTTTTACGTATAGTACATGGAAGTCAGAACAGCACCTGGAGAACTATCGCAACTCAGATTTATTTAAAGGCACCTGGGAAAAGACAAAAGCAATGTTCAGTAATAAAGCACAGGCATGGAGCCTAAAAGAAGTAAATAATGAATAACGAACATGGAATGTCGAACTCTGAAGTAAATACCCAAAAACATATTTCGGTATTCATTATTCAATGTTCAATATTCGATATTAAATAATATGGCGACTGACAACAATAAAGCTTCCAGCGCGAAACGCCTAAGGATTGCGGATATTAAACTGAACTCATTGCTTGAAATCACCAAGTCAATCAACAAAAACGCCCCTATTGAGGAGCTGCTGGAGATTTATAAAAGTGTATTGCAGCATAAACTGTTCATTGGTAAACTTATACTGCTGAGGTACGACCATGGATGGAGCCCCATGTTGCATTATGGTATGCGAGGAGATAATTACACGACTGTATTAGAGCATGCAAAAAAATATACCGATATACGCGAAATTACTTCTGTGGGTGGTGACCAATGGCCCAAGAAAGAAAGTTTTGAAATCATTATTCCTGTATATCATAAAAACAGCCCACTGGCCTATGTGTTTCTTGGCGACCTGAATGATGATACTATTGGAGTGAGCCCTGCAATTAAGCACCTGCCGTTTATACAAACGCTTACCAATATATTAGTTGTTGCTATTGAAAATAAAAAGCTGGCTAAGGAAAGCATACAACAGGCCGTATTACAGCGGGAGCTCGACCTGGCCAAGGAAATACAATCTATTCTTGTACCCAGCATACTACCGCACACCCACGAACTGGATATGGACGCGGTTTACCTGCCCTTCCACCAGATTAGCGGCGATTATTACGATTTTATCCCGCTCGATGAAAGCGAGTTTGCCATTTGCATAGCCGACGTATCGGGCAAAGGTATAGCGGCAGCTTTGCTTATGAGTAACTTCCAGGCTAACCTGCTGGCCCTTATTGAACAAACATCTTCGCTTACCGAGCTTATTATCCGCCTGAACAGGAAAGTGGTACAGACCGCAAGAGGAGAGAGTTTCATCACCTTCTTCATTGCGAAATATAACCGCCTTACACAAACATTGCATTACATAAACGCGGGCCACTACCCTCCCCTTCTTCACATGGAGGATACCGTAACCATGCTGAAATCGGGCTGCCCTGCCTTAGGCATGCTGAACGAAATACCCAATGTAAAGGAAGGTATTTTAACCATCAGGCCGCCGGCTACATTCCTTACTTATACTGACGGTATAATTGAACTGGAGAATGATAACAAAGAAGAATTCGGCCTTGAAAAACTAACTGACTTATTTACCACCAACGTAAATGAGCACAGAACGGCAAAACAGCTTACCACCAGTATAATTGACGAATTAAAGAGCTTTAAAGGAACCAAAGAATATGTTGACGATATAACCCTGCTTGTCTGCCGGATTCTTAGCTAGCCAGGGTTGCCGGCACTTCAGTTTTCTTTTTTCCGTAACTTAAATCTATTGCAACAAGCATTCCTAAAAAGCCCCAGAAAGGTACCGCTGCTTTATCCGTATCAAGAAAGTTATTCATACCACCGTGAATGAAATAAGTAACCAGCCCAAGGTAAATACTCAAAACAATTATTCTCAGTTCCTTATCTTCAAGCCTGTAATAAAGATTAAATGACAGTATTGTAATTGCGACCACAATGGCAAGGAAAGAAAGCATGCCCAATACACCTTGTTCTGCTAATGGGCCAAGGTATTCGCTATGCGCGTTACCGCCATTACCGAGGTTTGTACTAATAATAGTACGGTTATACGAAAGCTGGTAAGGCGCATATTGAAACTGGTACGTTCCGGGGCCAAAGCCAACCCAGGGTTTATCTTTAAACATGCGTATAGCGCAACTCCAGCGGTTTATACGTTCTTTATTCGATGCGTCAGATGAAATGTTCGATATCGATTGTATTTCCGTACTTATGTCCTCTGATACTTCCTTGTTATTATGCTCAAGCTTCAGTATTATTTTATCCTGGTAAATAAAGGCAACCCCTAAAGCAATAATAAGCATAACCAATATGGTGCGTAATTTCACTTTTAACTTCATAATTATAAACACCCCTAAAGCGCCTACAAGGCTTACCCAACCCGCGCGGCTATATGATAACCCGATAGCTATAATAAACAACCCAACCAGGAAGGGCGCAATGGCCTTGCCTTTTTTATTATCAGTCTTAAGAAAACATAAACCAATAACAATAGGAATGAACATGGCCAGTAAAGCGCCATAGGCTGTATGGTCATTATAAAAAGGAGTAGCAGCATCGTGTGCAGGTTTTTCAGCAAAATGGCCCTTTGCATGCCTCAAAATAGCATAAACAATAACCCCTGTTAATGATATAATATATAACCACCAGAATGTAATGATGTTCTTTTTTTTGTCGAACAGGCAAAGGCCAAGAAAATAGAAAGCTACAACCCCCCAGCTGCGTTCAATAAGAAACTTAAAAGAAACGAAAGGCATAGTGCTTGTAAAGCAGGTAATGAACATCCAGGCCAGGCCTGCAAGTATAACTATACTTACCGGGTGTCTTAATAATTTCTTATCTATTCCGCCATGGGCAAGCCTCAGGATAAACAGTAGCATGGCGCCGAACATAATTGGTTCGGTGGGCAGTGCAACACCAACACCTACCTGGCCAAGGCTAAGGCCTGGGATTTGTGTAATATTTAGCGATAAAGGGGTAAAAAAAACAACGGCAAGCAGTAAAGTATCGAGTTTAAAAAGCGCCATATATACAATGAGCAATGCAAACGGCAATAGCGCCATTAAATAGCTCTGGTTATATAGTACCAATAAAGCGTTGGCAAGAATGAAAATCGAACTTGCAACATAAAATGCAATTATATTTCTCTTGTCCGTCAAGGCACTTTATTATTACAACTTCTCTAATACTCTAATTGCAAGAACAGAGAACAGGAAAGATGATGCGCATGCTATAACTAAAATAAGCCAGCGCACCGGGTACGATTTCTTATCAGCTACAAAAGGAGTAGTAACCATGTTTGAATATGTCAGTTGCTTATTCACATCTTTCATAGCGTCTTCATACTTAATCAATATATCATCGTAATTAGCAAGGGCCGAATTAAGGTGCTGGTTAACCGCATTCAATTCCATTCCCTTTTCTTCCATATTCTTCATGGCAGTTGAAACATCTGCATTTTTAGATGACTGGTAATATGCCCTGGTTACCTCGCGGGTCTGGTTACCGTAGTCCAGTAATCCGTATTCTGTACTGAGTGACTTAGAAAGGCCGGATAAAGAATCACATTCTTTCTTCTTATTATCAAGCAGTTTCTTCCATATTCTGGCCACCTCTACCGATTTTTCCTTCTGAACACCCAACACCTTTTGGTTAAGCACGTCAAGAACCCCGTTCACAATTTTATACGCCGTATCGGGGTTAATGTCAAAGACGCTAATCTCAACAGCTTCATATTCGGTAGCGCTTACATTTACGTTTTTATCATATTTTTCCAATAATTCTGTTTTCCAATCCTTCTCGGTGGTTGAATCTATTTTATAATGCTTAGTAAGGTTAAACCTATCGATAACCCCTTTCTTAATATCGGTCGAATTAAGAAACTCAAGCATCTGCTCGGTCGAAGTCTCACGAGAATAAGTAGAGAGATTATATGGATATACTACAGCTGTTGATTTAAACAGCGGGGGAATAAACGAAGGTGAAGAGAATATTACCGATGCCAGTATTGCCAATACCTGCACGGCAATAAGCGGCTTCCTATGCTTAAATAGCCATTTCAGGTAACCCGTATGATTAAAGGCATTCATGGGGTTTATCGGTTCAATTGTTGAGATGGTTTGTCCATCTGCTTTAACTTGGACATCACCACCTTTACCCTTGGGGTAATTAATAGGAATACGAGGCCGAAAAAAAAAGCGGCTAGTGTGGAAATAAACACCACGATCCAGCGGACCGGCAGTGATCGCCTTTCAGGCTTAATAGCATGTTCCGCAACAAAGAATGGAGGAACCACTTTATCCATATTAGCTTTGGCCTCCAAATAACCTTGCTTTACCTGCAGCATCCATTTATACTGGTCCTGTAAATCATTAAATAAGTCCCAATAACCGCTACCGAATATAGCAAAATTATTCAGTTTATCTTCCATTAATTTCGCTTCCGTAGCACTACCCTTGGTTTGCGCATCGGCATAGCCTTTTGTAAGTTCCTTTACCTGCAAATCGTAGCTCAGAATACCTTCCTTGCGGTAAAAATTCATTGAATCATTAAGCTTCTTTAATACAATGCAGGCTGAATCATACTGGTGTTTAACAATTTCCAGCGCCGCTTTAGCACGTTTAAGAATTATCTGCTTGTAAATAGAATCGGCTATGTCAGCAATTCCGGCTGCAAGAGCCGAATCTTTGGGGGGGCTTTCATCATAAACCGTAATCTTAATCGACTGGTATTCTGTTTGGTCGAACTGGAAGTTCTCACTGTAATAGTCTTTTAAAGTGGCATTTTTATGCCAGTCCTTGGTCAATCCATAATAATTGAACAAATCATATTTCTTTGCCAGGGCATACATAACATCGTCAGACTTCAGTAACTGCATCATCTGCTCACAGTTCTTATCGTCGCCAAAAGCAAGGTAGTCCTTCGACTCATAGGCTTGCTCTTCAAGCAAAGCCCTTGATATATTGTTATTCTGCGCCGAAAACAATATAACGCTGGCTTTATATTTTACAGGTAACAATAAGGCTACTCCTGAACTAAGGATAGCTGCCACAACCGATATAATAAACAAGGCCTTGCGGTGCCTGAATAAGGTCACCACAAAATTTTCGGAATTCTGAAAAAACGGGTTATTCTCTTTTTCCATTAATTATATACTTAGACCACGAAAGGGCAGCAAAAATAAAATAATTTCTGCATCTCAGCCGTTTTTCATCACATTTAGGAAGCCTTTTATGTTTAAAAGTCCCACTGCAAAGGCTAAAATGCCCGATGCGCCGCACATCAATACAAAGTTCAACTTCCAGTCAAAAGGTAATATAGAACTGAAATACCCCAAAACTATCACCCCAATTGCGAAAACCAAAAGGGTAGCAAACAGCCTGTAAATCATATTAAACTTGAATATGCGCTGCACTACAATAACCTGTATTGTGGGAACAAGTAACTGGGTGGTAAGGCTTACACATGCAGCGCCAACGGCATGAAAACGTGGAATAAGTATAAGATTACATACTATATTGAATACCATTCCGGAAGCAGCTATAATATTGAGATATTTAAGGTTTCCATTAGCAGTAAGCAAGGTTCCGAAAACATATTGAGTGGCAGTACCCAAAAAACAGCACATAAGTATTGAAAATACAGCAGCAGCCTCTTCCACATCATTTTTATAAAGCATCTTCATGATATTATAAGAATTAAAGTAGCACGATACAGCCACTACAATTGCCAACGCAAACAGCAATGTATACGACACCTTCACCATCGACTCAACCGATTCTTTGAACTTTAGCATACGGGAAAAAATGGGCAGTAGCAGCCCTGCCGACAGCACGGCTATCATATTAGTCGCATCCAGTAATCTGAAAGCCTGGGCATAAATACCATCCTGTACACCATTATCTTTCACAAGCCTTTCTATCAAATAACCATCAACGCGATTGTAGAATGACATAATCATAGCCAGCAAGGCAAAAGGAAAACTTTGCTTCAGTATCATAATACTAAAAGTACGGTTCCAGTCAAATGAAATAAAGCCTGCCTTGCGGAATACAATAATAAAGGCTATAAAGGCTGTAAGCCCGTAGGCTATTAACTGCGCATATACATAGTCCATTATATCAATGGATCTACTCATAAAATGAAACCATAGAAACGGAGCACAAAGTGCAATGGCAATTAAACGATCCATGGCAGACAGTATACTATCGGTTTTAAATAGGTGCAAGCCCGATATATTTGAACGCAGGTAGGCAATGAATGAAATGAAGAACTGCATAAGGCATAAAATCAACAACAATTTCATCCGCCTGAAATCATAGCCAGATGCCAACCCCACCGTCATAGAAATAGCAAGGTAAACAAGGGCAAGGGTGAGTTTCAAAATGATCATCCTCGAAAAATGCTTGGAAAGCAGGTGCGTATTCTGGGCTATGTTCCTATTATTAAAATTGGTTATACCCAGGTCGAGTATTACGTTAAAAAGGAATGAGAAGCTATATAGCCCGAAAAACACACCATATTCAGAAGGGCCTACAGTGTTCTGCACACCTCTGTCAATAGCAAAAATGAAGAAGGGCTTAATCGAGAGGTTTAAACCAAGTACAAGAGCAAGATTGGTGATAAAAGCTTTCTTCATTAATTTAAAATGGGTTGCTAAAATATAAGTTTTATCCCAAATAGGTCAAAAGCTCTAAGTTAAAGAGAGTTAAAAGACACCATAGGTGGACTGCATATTAACCTCTGATTACTTGCAATGGGCACTCGAAGGCTTACATTAGCCTTTACACAAAACTATTAAAACCTGTTTTATCAGGAAGGTATTGGCGGAGGGGCTGAACCAAATACGTTCGATACTTCAGGAACTTGTCCTGCTGCGGTCCATGCGGCCATGCCTGCTTTCCATATAAGTGTTTCACGTTTCAATGCACCCGACTGCACCATTTCTGCCAGTTGCTGCTCATTAAACGGGCCTGCCTGCTTACCATCAACCGCTACAAAGAATTGCACTGCCTGCGGTATTGGAGGTGGCGGAGGAGCAGCTTGTTGCTGTTGGTTCATCTGGTTAACTGCTTGGCCCATAGTATTAGCCATCATATTTCCCATTCCAAGACCAACACCAACACCCATACCCATTCCGGCCAATCCGCCCTGGTTAGCGGCTGCGGTTTGCACTGAGTTAGCGATATTCATTTGAGTCAACTTGCTCATATCAATCTTGCCAAGCCTGCTGTATTGGTAAATTTCCTTTTGAAGTTCCGGAGGAAGAGATACATTCTCTACTATAAAGTTAGTAAGCGTTAGCCCGAAGTTGCCAACAGTAGGCTCTAATTTCTCCTTAGCAAAAGTAGAGAATTCCTCAAGGTTAGCCGAAAATTTCTCTATTCCAAGGTTACTCTTGGCAACAGCATTGGTAAGATTGCTCACCATCATACTGCGTATCTGTCCGCCAATATCTTCAGTAGTAAACTGGCTATTGGTTCCTGTAAGCTCTTCCACAAACTTTTTAGGGTCCGATACTTTGAAAGAATACGTACCGAATGCACGCAGGTCAACCATACCGAATTTTTCATCGTTCAGCATTATAGGGTTCTTCGTTCCCCATTTCTGGTCCGTATACTGGCGTGTGTTCACAAAGTAAACATCTACTTTAAACGGACTATTAAAGCCATATTTCCATCCTCTAAGGGTGGTAAGTACTGGTATATTCTTCGTTTCCAATGTGTGTGTACCCGGCATGAAAACGTCGGCAATCTGCCCTTCGTTTACAAATACCGCTGCCTGCGACTGGCGAACAACGAGCTTTGCGCCGTTCTTTATTTCGTCTTGCCAGCGTGGAAAACGCCAGAGCAGTGTATCGCTCGAGTCATCGTTCCACTCAATAATATCAATTAATTCGTGTGAAATACCGCTAAATAATCCCATAGTAGATAGATTTGATTAAGGCGAATTTAAGCAAAATATAATACCAACCGCTTTTTACTTATTTATAGTCTTTTACTATATTAGCTTTCCTTATTTAAGCTAACTATGAAGACGATAAAAGGCCTTTTTTACCTTGTTACCGTTTGTTTATTTATGATATCATGCGATTCCGTTAAAATAGACCATAAAAACCAGGAACTACCACAGTTCAGTATTATAGGTATCTCGGTACACACTACCAATGCAGGCGGGCAATCTCAAAAGGATATTGGCGACCTGTTTACCAAATTCATGATTGAAAATACCATGGCTAAAATACCGGGCAGGCTATCTGATGAAACATATTGCATGTACACCGACTATGAAAGCGATTTTCAAGGGCCTTATACTTGTATATTAGGGTGCAAGGTAAAATCGCTTGATAGCATACCTGCCGGAATGATAGGGAAGGAAATACCTGCTACAAAATACAATGTATATACATCAACAGGCAAACTACCCGATTGCGTAATGAACACCTGGATTGGAATATGGAAATCTGCTCCGGATAGAAAGTATTCAGCCGACTTTGATGTTTATGGCGACAAGGCTAAAAACCCTGCTAACGCCGAAGTTGAGACTTATGTTTCTGTAAAATAAGCTATTGCTTTTCCCAAAGCTTCAGTTCCTTATCAAAATAGGCAGCAACCATTCTGTAGCCTGCAGGCACTTCTTTTAACTGGCTCCAGTAAGTAGCTAACCTTGTACCACTTGGCATTTTAGCCAATTGCTCCCGAACATAGACCGTATACTTATCATATTGCTCGTTGCCCATTTCTACAGAATCATCAATCTGTGCCGTGATGTCTATATGCTCCTGGAAGGGATTAAAAAAGTAGAAAGAATCATACTCACGGAAATCAATATTGGCAATATCAGAATTAATGAAGTGCACATTAATCAGTCCCTGCGACTTTACTAGCCCGCAGGCTATCTCATGCAGGTTTTCTCTGTATTCCACTCCGGTAAAAACTCCTTCGGTATAAGTAGCACCAAGCATACAAAACTTTCCTACTCCTGAACCGATATCAAGAATCTTTTTGCCAGGTTTATCTGCCAGGAATTTTGCAGCCTCTTTAGCTACATTAATGGGTGTCCAGTGCCTTCTTGAAAAAGTATACAACCAGTTAGGAAGCATCTTATTGAACTCCTCATCGCCAACTGGCAACCGCATTTTAAGAAACTGGAAAAGCATAAACTGAGTAAATATATACCTCTTACGTCTTTATTCAGAGCCGACAAAAATATAAACTTTACCTATTACTGCCCACTATTAAAGAAAAAGCGGGCAATGCTTTATAATCTCTCTACCTTTGTGCCATGAACCTGTTATCTATAGAAAACCTGACCAAAGCATACGGAGATAAGCAACTATTCTCCTCCATAAGCTTTGGTATTGAGCAGGGGCAACGTGTGGCATTGGTTGCACGCAATGGTGCAGGTAAGTCAACTTTGCTAAGGATAATAAGCGGAAAAGATATAGCCGACGGCGGTTTGGTTACTTTCCGGAACGATATACGTGTTTCTTTTCTTGATCAGGATCCTGAGTTTAAAAAGGGCGATACTGTTTACAAAGCCTTGTTCCATTCAGAAAATGCAATGCAAAAGGCCATAAGCAGTTATGAAATTGCATTAGAGAAGCATGAAGAAAATCCTTCTGCCGAGAATCAGAAGAAACTGGAAGATGCCATGCAACAGGTAGAAACCCATGACGCATGGAACTATGAAAGTAAGGTAAAGCAGATATTATCATCACTCAACATACATCATTTAGAACAGAATGTAGATTCACTTTCAGGTGGCGAGCTTAAAAGGCTTGCGCTGGCACGAGTGCTGATTGAAGAGCCTCAATTACTGATTATGGATGAGCCTACCAACCACCTTGACCTTGATATGATTGAGTGGCTGGAAAATTACTTTGTACGCAACAATGTTTCATTATTGGTTGTAACTCACGACAGGTACTTTTTAGATAATGTGTGCACCGATATACTGGAACTGGATAACCTTACCTTATACAGGTATAAAGGCAACTACGAGTATTTTATAGAGAAGAAAGCAGAACGCGAATTCAATGAATCTAAAGAATTAGATAGGGCAAAAAACCTGTTCAGGCGTGAACTGGAATGGGTGCGTAAAATGCCAAGGGCAAGGGGCACAAAATCGAAGTCGAGGGTTGATGCATTTAATAAACTCAATGATTCGCTTTCAGGCAGAAAAAAGCAGCAGGAGTTGCAGCTAAGTGTGAAGATGAACCGTATTGGCGGTAAGATACTTGAACTGAAAAAAGTAACTAAAAGCCATGGTGATAAACTAATATTAAAGGGATTCGACTATACTTTTAAAGCCGGCGAACGCATTGGTATTGCAGGCAAAAACGGAGTTGGCAAAACCACTTTTCTTAATATAATTACCGGCTTGGAACAAGCTGATTCAGGCAAGATAAATGTGGGAGAAACCATAGTATTCGGCTATTTCTCGCAAAAAGGCATTGAGCTGAAAAACGATAAACGGGTTATAGAAGTTATAAAAGAAGTAGGCGACTTTATTCCTATGGGCGATGGCTCAAAGTTATCTGCCGGGCAATTGCTACAATTGTTCCAGTTTCCACCCGAAATGCAATACACTTATGTTTCGAAATTAAGCGGTGGAGAAAAGAAAAGGCTTTACCTACTTACCATACTGATGAAGAATCCGAACTTCCTGATACTCGATGAGCCCACTAACGACCTTGACCTTATTACATTAAGTACGCTGGAACAGTTCCTGTTGGATTTCAAAGGTTGTTTGATGATTGTATCTCACGACCGCTACTTTATGGATAAATTAGCTGATGAGCTATTTATACTTACAGGAAACGGTGAGGTGAAAATCTTCTATGGTTCTTACACTGACTTCAGAGAGTTTGAAAAAGAAAGCGAGAAACTGGAAGCGCAGCAAGCAAAAGAGGTTGAAGCCGAAGTGCAAATTGAAGCCACTACCGACAAGACAAAAAGAAAACTAAGCTATAAGGAGAAGTTCGAGTTTGAAAATCTCTTTAAAGAGATTGAAAAACTGGAAAAGCAAAAAAGTCAGCTTGTTGAAAAACTTAACAATGCGACCAGTAATCATGAAGAGTTACTCCGTATATCTAGCGAACTGGGTGAAACCACCAAAGCCTTAGATGAAAAGCAATTGCGCTGGCTCGAACTAAGTGAATTTGCTGAATAAGCCTACTTGCTCTTATTCAAAACAAAAACAGAAAACTTCTCAAACTTACCGGTATACACAAAACCATTTCGTTCCAATAATTTAAGAGAAGCCTCATTATCAGGATATGTTTCAGCGCCTATTGAATTAAGATTAAGCGTATTGAATCCGTAATCAATAACCTTTACAATTGCTTCATTCATAATTCCCCTACCCTTCCATTCAGGCAATAACTCGTAACCTATTTCGGCCTTATCTTTATTCTCACTGAACTGCCAAAGACAAACCGTACCAATTATCTTATCATTATTTCCTATTGTTATTCCCCACAAAACCGATTCATTGTTGGCTATAAATTTGGTTATTCTTTCAATGAATTGCCCTGCATCTTCAACTGTTTTAGCTGGTTGCCTGTCAACATATTTCCCAACAATTTCATTAGACCGGATAGCGAAAAGTTCATTCGCGTCATTATAAGTTAACTGCCTTAACACAAGGCGCTTGGTGATAAGTACAGGAAAAGGACAGAAACTAATCACATTCATTTTTTATTTGTTTACTGAACATAACTTGCCTGCTATAAACCCCGTGGTCCATGCTGCCTGGAAATTAAAACCGCCTGTAACCCCGTCAATATCCAACACTTCGCCTGCAAAATACATTCCCGGGCATGCTTTGCTTTCCATTGTATCCATTGATACATTACTTAAACTTACTCCACCGCAGGTAACAAACTCTTCTTTAAAAGTTGTCTTCCCTTCTACCTTATATTCATCATTCACCAAAGTATTCAACAATCTGTTTCGGTTCTTTTTACCTAGCTCACCTAATTGTACTTCAGGGTCTATCTCCAATTTGGAAAGTAAAAAGAGATAAAGTCTATTTGGTAATTTAAACAAATTACTGTTGCTCATTTTTTTCATGGGGTGTGCTTCTGCTTCTTTCATAAGCATTTCGCGCGCCTGTTCTTCATTTATATCTCCCAGCCAGTTGACTTGTATAGTAAAGTTATAATCTAAATCATGTAATACCCTTGCTCCCCAGGCCGAGAGTTTCAGTATGGCCGGACCACTCATTCCCCAATGTGTAATAAGCAAGGGACCTTCGTTCTTCAATTTCGTGCCGCTCACTTTTACACTCGCATTATCAACCGAAACACCCATGAGCGAAACAATATTTTCATGAGGCATGTTGAACGTAAACAACGAGGGTACCGGTGGCTCTATTTCATGCCCCAGTTTTTTGAGCCAGTCAAAGCCCTCCTCCTTAGGTGAGCCACCTGTTGCAACAATTACTTTATCAACGATAATTTCTTTCTCTCTAAACCTTAACCTGAACTTGTCGCCTTCCTTCTCTATTGCCATTACAGGTTGATGCTTCTCTATTCTTATGCCCAGTTTATATGTCTCATCTGACAAGCAGTCAATAATAGTCTGTGAACTATCTGTAACAGGAAACATCCGGTTATCCTCTTCTATTTTTAACTTCACTCCCCTGCTCTCAAACCACTTTACAGTGTCATTGGTATTGAAATAGGCAAAAGCTTTTTTCAGGTATTTCTCCCCACGCGGATAAAACTTCGCCAGTTGCGGAACACTGAAACAGGCATGGGTAACATTGCATCTTCCGCCACCTGATACCCTTACTTTAGCCAGTAATTTATCGGCCTTCTCATATATAGTAACCTGGGCATTCGGGTGATGCGTTTTCGCAGATATAGCCGCAAAGAATCCTGCCGCACCACCGCCTATTACCGCCACATTCAATTCATCTTGCATGTGTCAAATATATGGTATCTGTTTTTATTGTATCTTTAGTTTATGCGATTAAGAATTACTCTTTTAATAGGCATACTCTGTTTTGGCTTTATCAATATTCTTTTAAGCCAAAGCCCTCAAATATTGTGGCGCTTTAATACACACGATGAATCATTTGGCAATGCTGCCATTGGAAAGCTTACAGGTGATGGTTCAATCCAAATAGCATTTAGCTGCTATTGGGGAGATAGTAATATTTATGTGTTAAATGCTGCCGATGGCTCGCTGGTTTGGAAACGAAATATGGGCGGATGCAATGATGCTGCCCCTATAATTTATGATGTTGACAGCAGCGGGCAACTTGATGTAATTCTTGCTTCTTCATGCAACCCGGTTCTTACATGCTTTAATGGCAAAAATGGCACAACTAAATGGCAAACCGCCTTTGGCGGCTCAGATTCTCCACCCTCTATTGCAGATATTGACGGCGACGGAAAACCTGAAATACTTGTCGGGGATTTTGAAGGTTACTTAAACTGCTTTACCGCCGATAGCGGAAAATTAAAATGGAGAGTTGCGGTAGATACCAATTCAACTATTGAAGCGTCTCCAGCATTAGTAGACATAAACGGGGACGGGCATCCTGATATTATAGTTTGTACCTGGGCTTATGGCGGGAACGGAGATAGCACTGCTATATATGCATACGACGGAGTGACACATAAGTTAATCTGGAAAGACCCAAGGCCCACCGATAAAATATACCACGGAGCTGCTTTCGGTAACATTATTGAAAACGGAAAACCCCAATTAGCCATTTCATCATACGATGGCCATGTCTATTTATTAAACGGCCCTAACGATTCACTTATTTGGGCATATCCCACACCGGGATTGGCCTATATAGGAGACCCGGTTGCAATAGGCTCTTTACATAACAATGGCCACCTTGATATGGTTTACAGCAATGGTAACGGAGAAGTGGATGCATTGGACAGATTCGGCAATCTTGAATGGTCATTCTTTCTTCCGCTTTATGAATCTTCTTTCCGTGGCGCTACACTTGCGGACGTAAATAATGACGACACACTTGATGTTGTATTTGCTGCCAGTGATGGAAAAGTTTATGCCCTGAATGGCAGCAATGGTAGCCTGTTGTGGGATATCAACCTTCGGGCCGATTATGGTGATTCTAATTTTACATTGGAACACGGGGCAGTTGTTGCAAGCTTTAAACAAGATGATACACTGGACGTATTTGTAGTGGGCGGTTATACCGATTACCCCAATATTCAAAATGACTTTGGCCGTGCTTATGCCCTTAAAATAGGCGTTGGTACAGGGCCTGACTGGGGCATGTTTCAGCATGATTATACGCGTAGCAACTGTGTTTGTAATCTCTCACCATTTACCGGATTTACCGAAGTAAACACACCACAAATTAAAGTGAATGACTACCCTAACCCTTTTTCGCAAACGGTCAACTTTAACATTACACTTGACAGAAGTCTCTTTGTTTCTGTTATAATTTATGATGAGTTAGGTAAAGCAGTAAAAACCTTTTCGAACAAAACGATTGCGCAAGGCAACTACCAATTCACCTGGAACGGAACAGATAATTCAGGTAATATAGTACCACAAGGAGTTTACTATTGCAGAATTTTAGCCGGCAATACTTCTGTGACCAAGAAACTGGTGTTTATACACTAATTGCTATACAAGGCACCTCAAACATTGTTTAGGCCACCTATTCAACTAATAATTAGCATTATATGCGCTTTATCTCAATTTTTAGTTAATCGTTTTAGATTTCCTGAAAAAGCCTTGGATTTTAGAGGGTGATTTCATATATTTGTATTATATAATCTCCCTACTATGAAAAAGTATATTCTTTCTTTTGCTGCATCAATTTTAGTTTCAACCTGCATTTTTGCCCAGGATTGGAGGGTAATGATGAAAGACCCTACATATAATGTGCATGATGTGCAAAAGGCATTTTATAAATGGTATGCATCTCAGCCCGCAAGGAATAAAGCTGCTAAAGCCGGCGATGAAGAAGAATCAAACGGCGCGTATACTTTATTTAAACGCTGGGAGGCATTTTATGTGCCCCGTACATTCCCTTCTGGTGTAAGGCCCAATATAGGCACACTGGAAAAAGAATACCAGACTTTTCTCAGCAGTCAGTATGGCCGTAATAATTCCCATAAACCGGGTTTCAAAGCAGCTTCCGCTTCCTCTAATTGGTCTTATGTTGGTAATACTGGTGACGCCAACCTATCGGGTGTAGGCCGCGTGAATCATGTTAGGTTTATGCCCGGCAACCCTAATACAATATTTGCTTGTACTCCTTCAGGTGGCCTTTGGAAATCGACCAACGCAGGAACTAGCTGGACTACCAATACTGACCAGCTTATAGATATTTCAGTAGATGATATTGCCATTAACCCGCTCAACACCAACATTCAGTATATAGCGATGGGAGATGGTGACGGAGGATACGCAGGATTTACACCCAGTACTGTTGGCGTTTTAAAATCAACCGACGGCGGCAATACCTGGAACCCTTCAAACCTTTATTTAACCCTGCCAAGCACAGGGCCTACCGCTACAACCATACAACAGCTTCTTATTAATCCTGTTGATACGGGAGTATTGTTTGCCGCTGCAACAAATGGTTTATGGTATACTTCAAACGGAGGGCTTACATGGACCAAGGTTATTGCAGGCCACGATATAAGAGATGTTGAGTTCATGGCAAAACATACTGATGTAGTTTTTGCTTCCGGCTTCGACGGCACCTTTTGGCGCTCCACTAATTACGGTACTTCTTTCACGCAAGTTACCGGTGGCTGGTCTTCATCCGACAGGCTCGAGATAGGCGTTACACCTGCGGACTCTGAATACGTTTATATACTGGCAGGCAATAGCAGTACAGGCGGATATGACGGCACTTACTTGTCTACTAATGGTGGGATTTCTTTCACTGCCAAATCAACCAGCAGCCTTTCAGTTAACCCTATGGGATGGAACAGTAACGGAAGCGATAAAGGCACCGGCCAAGGCTGGTATGATTTATCGATTGCAGTTTCTCCGACAAACAAAGACAGCATAATCATAGGAGGTGTCAACCTATGGGCTTCTGCAAATTCAGGTACAAGTTTTGGAAGCAAGGCAATTACGTATTGGGATAATAACCCATACGTACACGCAGACATACATTATATAAGCTTTGAACCCGGAGGAGGAAAATACTTTATAGTAGGTTGCGACGGTGGCGTGTTCAATGTTGCACTCTCTGGAAGCAGCGCAAACCCTACCGATATAGGTAACAACCTTGGTATAGCGCAACAATATGGTATTGGTAATTCCCAGCACACTTCTACATTGTTTTTAACTGGCTGGCAGGATAATGGTACAAACCAATCAGCCCCGGTAAGTACTAACTGGTCACAGGTAGTGGGTGGCGACGGAACCCTATGCTTTATTGATTATACAAACGATAATAACCAATATGCATCTTATCCTGAAGGTACTTTGTATGCTAATATTGGTGGCAGCGGATTTAATCAAATAACTAATGGCTTACCGGGTAACGGTCCCTGGTTAGTTCCATTCCTCGAAGATCCTAAAACACCCAATACTATTTTTTGTGGCTTTACCGATGTTTATAATTCTACCAACCAGGGAAGTAACTGGACAAAGAAGAGTACCTGGGGCGGGTCCAATAGCTTAAGCCAGATTTCAGCTATCGCGATAGACTCATCAAACAATAGTGATGTATATGCGGCAGGATATTCTAACACATCGGGACTTATAGAATTTACTTCCAACATAACTGCAGGAACACCAACATGGACAAACATTACCGGTTCACTTCCTGTAGCAGCAGCAGTTATAAGTGGTATTGCAGTAAATCCTAAAAACCCTGCCCAGGTTTGGGTTACATTCTCAGGTTATGTTGCAGGCACAAAAGTCTTTTACTCAGCTAATGGAAATACGGCTACCCCCACATGGACTAACATTTCAGCGGGTTTGCCCAACCTGCCTGTAAACTGTATTACTTATGAAAGCGGAACAGCTAATGGTATTTACATAGGCATTGACGGAGGCGTGTATTACCGCGACAATACTACTCCGGGCTGGGTTGATTTCAGTAATCAAATGCCAAACGTAGTAGTTCAGCAACTGGCATTTTATAACGCAACTCATACATTAAGGGCTGCTACTTTTGGACGTGGTACATGGGCTACACCGCACTGGACCCCTCCGTCATCGGCACCTGTTGCCATGTTTACAGCTTATCCAACCACGTATTGTGTGAATGATACTGTTCAGTTTACAGATACTTCTTCAAACCAGCCTACCAGCTGGAGTTGGACATTTGCCGGCGGAAACCCTGCAACGTCTACAGCACAGAACCCTGTTGTAGTGTACACTACACCCGGAACCTATTCGGTTTCACTTACTGCAACTAACAGTGCCGGAAGTAATACTGCAAACAAAACCAGTTATATTGTTGTCAACCCGCTGCCCACAACACCTAATATTACTCAGTTAGGGCAAACGCTTACATGTAACACAGCAGGCACCACCTATCAGTGGTACTTTGGCGGAGTTCCTATAGCCGGCGCTACTTCAAGTACTTATACCGGGTCGCCCACTTTACCGTTAGGTAATTACGAGTGTACCATAACCAATAGTTTTGGATGCAGCTCCGATACAGGTTCGTTTACAGTGACCACACTTACGGGTATCAATGAATTATCATCCGGCAATAACTTTGTAATTTATCCTAACCCGACCAATGGAAATGTCACTCTATCAGTAAACACAGGTAAAGAAGGTGATTACACGTTGGAAATTGCAGATGTATTAGGGAGGACAGTTTATTCAGGCAGCATACATGTTAAAGGCACCTATACCGGCAACATCGATTTATCCGGTTATGGCAAAGGAATTTATCTTGTATCGGTTAAAAGCACCGGATTCCTTACGGTAAAGAAAGTAATAGTTTACTAAGGGAATATATTTAAACGTGCAGGTTAATAGAGGCATGGACATTCGTTCACCTCTATTAACCTGCAATGTTTTTTAATGAGAATTTAAAAGATTACCTTACAATCGTAACACTGCCAATATAACGGCGGTCATTGCCAAATGCATCTGTCAGCTCAACCAGCCATACATAGGTATCTTCCTGGCACTTGGCGCCTGAGCCATTTTGCACCTTTCCGTCCCATGGTTTGTTCATGTCAGTACAATGATAGATTTGCTGCCCCCACCTGTCAAAAATCCACATTTCAAAAGTGGTAATACCTTCACCTTTCGGGCCAAATAAATCATTAAGCCCGTCGCCGTTAGGGCTGAAAGCATCCGGCATCCAGAAATAATACTGGGGTTCCACATCAATACAATGAGTTGTGGTGTCAATACAACCATGTTTATTTGTTACGGCTAACGTTGCACAAAAGGTACCGGGGGTTGAATACGTATGGGTTGGATTTTGTTGTAAGCTTTTACCCGTATCTCCAAATGTCCAGAACCATGCGCTTATTCCATATACATCCGTTGACTCATCTGTAAAATTCACAACAGGGTCGGCAATACTCATTGATGTTGGAGAATAGGTAAAAGCGGCATTGGGTACCTGGTAAACAGTAATCATGTTTGGCACTGACTTGGTTGCTGCACATCCCGCATTTGAGGTAACACCGAGCGTTACGCCATATTTACCGGGAGTATTATAGCAATGTATTGGATTCTGAATTGTAGAAGTAGAACCATCGCCAAAATTCCAGGTCCAGTCTTTTATACCGCCAATAACAGAAGTAGAATCATAGAATTGTACACAAAGCTCGGGGCAGCCGCTCATTGTATCAGGCACAAAATTAACCTTAGGACGTTGGGCTACATTTACCACCACACTGTCGGTAGCTATACAGGCACCTACCATATCAGCGCTCACAGTATAGGTTGTTGTAACCGTTGGTGTAGCCGTAACTGTTGCACCTGTTGTAGAACTTAAGCCTGTGCCAGGGCTCCAGGTATAATTTGACCCGCCGGTAGCACTTAAAATAACCCCGCTGCCATTGCAGACTGTAGTATCAGGCAGATTAACCGATAATACCTGGTCGGCAGCGCATGAAAGGCTTTTGAATTTTAAAAACACCCATGAATCGTATAATGGATTACCGATATCAACTACAGCTACTTTCATATGGTAGCTCTGGCATGCTACTACAGGTATAGTAGCTGTTAAGGGAACTGTAAGTCCATTGGGTTGAAAATCGTTATATAGGTTACTGGCTGTAGTATGGTTATCCCTGTAATAGGCAGTGTTGGTCTTGAAGTTTACGTTATTTATAGTAACGGGAGTATTTGTTCCGGGTATAAGCGCAAAGTCCTGGCAGGCATAAGACCCTCCTAAAGGATTAGGGCCAGATACAAAGAATCCGAAAACATCATTATATCCGCCTATGCCTGTATTGTATTCTTCTGAGCCAAAAACATAAGTTACGTTAAACGTATCGCATTGCGGTACTATATCAAATTCAATTATGCAAGGGTCATATTGTGATTGCGGACTGCCTAATGCTGCATTAATACATGCATCTGTAGCAGTAGTACCCACTGTAACAGAAGCACAGCATTGGTTATCGGGGCCTATGGCTTCCTGTATTGTGCCGGTCGATATTAATATACCGCTGTCGATACCCAACTGGGTGAATTGCGCATTAAATGTGCCATATTGATTAGCGCCTGAACAATTGAAAGTAAGATTGGTGATTTTAACTCCCGCCCCAAAAAGATAGTTAGAGAAAGTTGGGTTTGAAATTCCGCCCGTTACTTTTAACTGGCCATAGGAATTATCGAAAATCAATAATACGGTTAAAACAAAAAGTAATCTTCTGAATGTCATTTTATTCTCTATCCAGGGTAATAGATGATTTTGAAGTGGCGTAAATACTAAATAAAAATTAATTACCCGTTAAATTTGTATTAAATATCAAAATTCATAAGGTTTTTGCATCTGTTACCTAATGATAATTCGGCATTTATGCGATTCTACCCTACACTAAAGTTTCCTAAGGATAACGAGCGTATTTAATGGTTCTGCCCATATAATTAAGTATCGACATTAGAAATATTATAGCTATAATCTCTATCTTTGCCTTGAACCAGCATTTAATGAAACACAATAGTAAAAAGGCGATTTTGTCAGCGTTTGCCCTGCTGGCTTTATTTACTGTAAAAGCACAGGATTATGTTCGCCCCGGCGGAAGCTATACCCCTTCTACAGATAATAACCCTACAGCTACTGGCCCTAAAAAATTCAGCCTTAGCCTATCAATGGGCTCAGCAATACCCTTAAAGGAGTACGCAAGCACTTATGTAAAAGGCTCTTTCTGGGATTTTAACTCACCCGACTCTACACATTTACAAGGGTTTGCACAATCCGGATTCAATATGAATGTTACAGCCTCCTATTTGTTTTCCGATGAATTCGGTATAAAAATGATGCTTGGCTATAGTTCAAACCCATTTAATATCAATACATTCTCATCAACTGTGGGGTTTCCTTCTTATGCGTCTACCCAGACAAATTATCACGTAACTGAATACATGATTGGGCCTTATATGTCGTTATTGGTTGCCCCTAAACTACGGGTAGAACTAGGTGCAATGATTGGGCTGGTTACTATAAGCTACCCTGAAATTGTAGTTGCCCTTAACGATACACTTACCGATACCTATGACTTTAACGGAGGTAATGGATTTGGATATTGTTTTGATGCAGGAGCTGAATACAGTATTACAAGCAACCTTAGTATCCTTATTAATGTCGCCTACACAGGCTCAACTATAAAATACAACGGGTTCGATGAAACACTCAACTCACCGGGCTATTATCCATATACCTTCTCTCACGATACCGATGTACCTTATATGACTACCGCCATTATTAAACCCACCATAGGCATTGCGCTGAAATTTTAGCGGCTTGCATAAAACCGGGCTATGCAATTTATTCGTATATTTGAAAAACAAACTTAATACCTATCCTATGAAAAGACTTCTGTTTACCGCCGCATTAATCGGAATGACTGGTTTCCTTGCTCAACCCGCTTTTGCCGGAAACGGTGGTGGATGTAAAGGCAAAGGTTGCACCTGCACAGGCAGTTGCAAAGATGAAAAATGTACCATGAAATGCTGCACCGGCGACAAAGATGATAAATCTTGCAAGAAAGGTGACAAGAGTTGCACCAAAGATTGCAAGAAATCGACAACTTCAACAACTACCACCGACGACAAGAAATAATAACCTTATCTCGAATGATAATGCCCTGTAGCATGAAAATTGCTGCAGGGTTTTTATTTTATATCTGGTGGAAATAGTAGTTTTGTTGCATGCCAGCAACAGCAACTATAAAAGTACCTGGAACGGAAGTTGAAAAGCTAACGGGTGAAAAATTCCCGTTAACAAACCGAAACCTGCACCTTTCAATTGAATTAAGGGAAAATCAGTTATTGGCTGTGTTGCTCGACAAAAGAAGCAATCAATATATTGCATGGGCTTCCTATCCGCTAAATAAAGACAACTCACTTGATAAAATACTTGAAGATGAAATGCTAAGCACAGCCGCTTCAAGCGTATCTGTGGCTTTTACATCGAACAATTACATACTGGTACCTGCTTTATATTTTAAGAAAGAAGCCCTGAAGGATTACCTTACTACCCAGCAGTTATATAAAACCGACGAAACTCCCTGCTACGACTACATAAAGAACCTTGATAGCTACAACCTGTATACTACAGGCAAAAGCCTCGATACATTACGCAAGAAATACCCCGGTGCGTCTTTCAGGCATAGTTCAAGCCTATTTCTTGAACAACTGCTGACAGAAAATAAAAACACAGAAGACGATAAGGTATTTGCCTGCGTTTTTTCTAATTACGTTGATGTGGCTGTTATACAATCGGGTAAACTTTTATTATCGAACCGCTACCAGTTTCAAAACACCAACGACTTTATTTATAACCTGCTTTGGGTTTATGAACAGCTTAAGCTAAATGCAGAAAAAGTACCCTGCATATTTTACGGTGAAATTGAAAAGGACTCAGAGCCCTATAAGCTCTCTTCAAGATACATTAAGAAATTAAGTACAGGCGATAAAGGCATGCCACCCTGCACTGCACCTTTAAACACTTTACAGCCCCATACGTATCATTCATTATTTACACAGTATTTATGCGTATAAGCGGGGGTAACCTGAAAGGGCGCAAGGTGCCGGACAAAAAACTGAACCTTCGCCCCACAACCAACAGAGCAAAACAAGGCTTATTCAATATTCTGCGCAACCGCATGGACTGGACACAGTGCACAGCGCTGGACCTATTCAGCGGCACAGGTAGCATGGCTTATGAGCTATCGTCAAATGGGTGCATACAGGTAACCGCGGTTGATATAAGCTCCGCTAATTGCAACTTTATACGCACCAATGCCAAACAATTTAACATTACTAACCTGGTAATTGTCCGTAGCGATGCCCTTTCATTTTTAAGGAGCCACAGCGAACCTTACGACGTAATTATTGCCGACCCTCCTTACGATTACACACATTTTGGTGTTATACCCGAATTGGTATTTCAACGGAACCTTTTAAAAGAAAATGGCTGGCTGATAATTGAACACTCCCGAAGGACTTCATTTAAAGATGCACCATTCTTTTCCGAACAACGAAACTATGGAGAGGTTCATTTCAGCTTTTTCTGCAAGGAAAATACACTAAAAGAAGAGGCTCCAAGTTAATATCTATAGTTGAGTCTTTTTCTTTCGTAACTTTACACAGTTATGGCAAATAACAGGTTATATATTTTACTGCTTATTGTTGCTGTAAGTTGCTTACACCCTTCCCGGGCCTTTGCCCTCAGCAAGGATTCTTCAAATTACATTAAATTATACGAGGATACCCTTAAAAAACTTCAATTCGGGCGTATAGCTGTACATACATCTGATAAACAAAAGGAAGCGGCAAATACCCGATTCCTGAACATAATGCAAAAGGCATTAAACCTGCCTAATTCCTTTAATTACCCTTTTGATTCCTTAAAAACCATTGGCCATTTAACGTCCGATGATAAACAATTCCGTATACTAAGCTGGAACCTGGCCAAAGCTGATGGCACCTATGAGTATTTCGGGTTTATTCAGTCGCTTAACCCCAAAACAAAGAAATATGTGCTTTATCCCTTAAAGGATAAATCGGCTGAAATAACTAATCTCGGGGGCGAAACCCTTACCCCAGATAAATGGCTGGGCATGGTCTATTATAAAATTGTCAGCATGAAAGATGAGAAGTTTTACATGTTGCTTGCATGGTCAGGCTATAACAAACTCATTACCAGGAAGATTATAGATGTAGTTACATTCAATACTGAAGGGGTACCAAGCTTTGGTAAGAATGTTTTCAGCCACCTGCCATCGAAATTCAAGGGAGCTTCTAAGCGCATTGTTTTCCAGTATTCTGCATCAAGTACCATGTCGTTGGAATATAACCCCGGTAAAGATGTTATTGTTTTTGACCGTTTAGAACCCACCGAGGCGGGTTTAGAGGGCCAGTACGAATATTATGCCCCTAACCTTATGGCAGTTGACGGCTTAGCCTATAAAGATGGCAAATGGGAATACGCCGAGGACATTGGACCTCGTAATTCGTCGCAGAAGGTAGACAATATGTATCACGATGAAAAAGACGGTGATAAACAGGGTGATAAAAAACCTGTATATACTCCACATTAAAAATATAAATTTGCATCAACTTATACATCCTCTCTTATGAAAAAAGTTCACAACTTCAGCGCAGGACCCGCAATTCTTCCTGCCGAAGTACTTAAAGAAGCATCGCAAGCGGTCATTGAATTCAACAACTCAGGTATGTCGTTGCTTGAAATGTCGCACCGCGGCAAAGATTTTATTAACGTAATGGAAGAAGCTCGTGCCCTTGTAAAAGAGCTTATGGGCCTTGGTAACGACTACCAGGTTTTATTCCTTGGCGGAGGCGCAAGCATGCAATTTGCTATGGTGCCGAGTAACCTGCTCATCGCAGGTAAATCTGCAGCCTATGTAAATACAGGAGTATGGGCAAGCAAAGCCATAAAAGAGGCAAAACTGGTGGGAGATGTAAATGTTATTGCTTCTTCTGAAGATAAAAAATTCAGCTATATACCCAAAGGCTATACCATACCTGCCGATTCAAGCTACCTGCACATTACTTCGAACAATACCATATATGGTACCCAAATGCACAGCTTCCCCGATTCACCAATCCCGGTAGTGTGCGATATGTCGTCAGATATTTTCAGCCGCAGGGTCGATTTCAGCAAATTCGGACTGATATATGCAGGCGCTCAAAAGAACATGGGCGCTGCCGGCGCTACTATGGTGATAGTAAAAGAAAGCCTGTTGGGAAAAACCGGAAGGAAAATGTTCTCCATGCTCGATTACCAGGTGCACATTAAAGGAGAATCTATGTTCAACACCCCACCGGTGTTCCCTATATATATAAGCCTGTTAACTATGAAATGGCTTAAGAAAAACGGCGGGCTGACATGGATTGAAAAAGTGAATAACGAGAAAGCTGAACTCTTCTTCAATGAGCTGGATCGTAACTCTCTCTTCACCGGCACATGCGCCAAGGAAGACCGTTCTAAGATGAACCCTACCTTCCTCCTTACGAAACCTGAACTGGAAGAGTCATTCAATAAAATGTGGAAAGAAGCAGGAATAGATGGCATAAAAGGACACAGGGATGTGGGCGGCTATCGTGCATCGATGTACAATGCGCTTACACTCGACAGTGTAAAAACATTGGTTGATGTAATGAAAGAATTTGAAAAGAAGTACGCTGACGCCAAGGTGACGGCGTAGCCGAATAATGAATAACGAATCATGAATATCCAATACTGAGATACTTCGAAATTCAAAATTCCTTGTTCGATATTCGATATTTATAAAACAGATTATGAAAAAAATACTTGCCAACGACGGCATGGAGGCTGAAGGCATTAAACTCCTCGAAAAAGCCGGCTACATTGTTATCACTGAAAAAGTGGCCCAGGACGAGCTTTCTGAAGCTATTAATGAAAACGATTATGTGGCACTTACCGTTCGCAGCGCTACTAAAGTAAATAAAGAACTTATTGACCAATGCCCTTCACTGCGTGTTATTGCACGTGGCGGTGTTGGTATGGATAATATTGATGTGGAATATGCCAAGAAGAAGAATATACAGGTAGTAAATACTCCTGCAGCTTCTTCCTTATCGGTTGCGGAACTGGTTATAGCACATATCTATAGTATGTCGCGCTGGTTACACGAATCGAACCGCACTATGCCTGTGCAAGGTGGCACCGAATTTGCCGCGTTGAAAAAGAAATATTCCAAAGGCTATGAACTTGGCGGTAAGACTATGGGCATTATCGGATTCGGACGTATTGGCCAAAGTGTGGCAAAACTCGCATTAGGCAATGGCATGAAGGTAGTAGCTTATGACCCTTTTATTGCTGATGCTAAAATTGATGTTGAGATTTTCGGAGCAGGAAAAGTAACGGCCCACATTAAAACATCTTCACTTGATGATGTGTTAAAGATGAGTGACTATATCACCTTGCATGTACCGGGCGGCAAGCTTATTGGTAAAGACGAGATTAAGAAGATGAAAAAAGGTGTAATGCTGGTTAATGCATCTCGCGGTGGTGTTATAGATGAAAAAGATTTACTGGAAGGTTTGAACTCAGGACATATAGCCCATGCTGCTTTAGATGTTTTTGAAGGAGAACCTACACCAAAGAAAGAATTACTGCAGCATCCTAAAATATCAATGACCCCGCACATTGGTGGCTCTACTGAAGAGGCACAACAACGTATTGGTGTTGAGTTAGCTGAAAAGATTATACATTTCCTCCGCTAATATTTAAGATTTAGGAATTGAGATTTAAGATTTGACAACGTGAGAGTCATGCTGGAATCGGTTCACTTATTCGTATATTTGTATATAATAAAACTATAGAAATGATTAAGGCGGTTGCTGTAAAAGTATTAAATAACTATAATCTCTATATAAAGTTTAACGACGGCGTTGAAGGTACTGTTGATTTATCCCACCTTAAAGATGGAAAAGCTTTTAGCATGTGGAAGGAACAAGGTAATTTTGAAAAAGCGCATATTGAAGGGGAAGCTATAGCATGGGATGAAAATCTGGATATCGACGCATTGAGCCTTTATCTACAGCTCACCAAACAAACATTTGCTGATTACACCGCCAAGCAAAAGAACCATGCCTAAAATATCTTTTTTCTACGGCATAGTTATTTACATGTATTTTAATGACCACCATCCGGCACATTTTCATGCTATTTATGGAGAATACAGCGCCAAAATAGGAATTAACGACTATGCATTACTTGATGGATACCTTCCGCCAAAAGCATTCTCTCTTGTGGTTGAATGGGCAGCATTGCATAAAAGTGAGCTACTGAGCAACTGGGATAATATGTTGAAAAAAGAACCGTTCAACGCAATTGCTCCTCTTGAATAAAGAAAAATTTATGAAAAAATTAATCATATTACTGACTGCAATTGCCCTAACTTCATGTAATCATTATACTACTGATAACAATTCGGAAAGCCAAGCCGTTCTCAATACCGATAAAGAGTTTAATGACTATTGTGCTAAAAATGGGCAGGCGGCCGCGTTTGTTAAGTATGCCGACTCATCACTCATTGCATTGGGTGAAGGCAGGCTACCTATACGTGGTATTGAGGAATTAAAACAAGACTATGCCAAACGACATGACAGCAATAAACTGGCATGGATGCCTGAACGTGGCGAAGCATCAGGCAATATGGGATATACTTTTGGCTGGTGGAAATATTACACCAAAACCCGTGCAGGGCATGATACCGTTTACCAGGGCGATTATGTAACCGTCTGGAAAAAACAAAAAGACGGCTCGTGGAAATATGTGCTTGATGGAGGAAACGATACCCCGGCGCATAATAAGTTTTAGGTTTTTTTTCTTCCGAAGAACTTCTTTAACCACGCTACTATTCTTTTGTCAGTAGAATATTTATTGATGTTATGTAATTGCTCAACGTCAGCCGCATCTTTTAACCGGCCTGTTAACATCTTATTCACAATTAAATCCTGCAGGTGAATAAAATTCACCACTAAATTATCTACATACTTATATGAAATGCTCCTTTCCCGGGCATCTGTATACTCTACTCCAGTAATAGCATTAAACAAATCTATTTGTATGGGTTCGGCTCCAATCTTAACCGCGAATGGCTTTTTAAAGTCAGTGTTTTTGATGTGATCAACCAATTTCGAGGGGAACTTAAGCTCTTTAAATGCTGTAATAAGTCTTTTTTTATTCCTATCTTCAGGATTTATCCATATATCTAAATCACCCGTTGTTCTACCATATCCATAAAATACAACCGCATATCCGCCGACAATCATAAAATCGACTTCATTATTATTGAGGGCATGCAATACATCCTCAAAATTCTCAGCCAGCTTTAGTGACATACGGAAGCATTATTTTGAATACTTTTTCAAGTACCGGCCATGAACCGTCGGGGTGCAGAAACTTGTTATAAACTTGTTTACGCAGAAACTCTAAGTTCTCCATACGTTGGTCGTATGACAGTGACGCATTTTCCTTCGCAGTAGCCTGGCTCATTTCTTCAAATGAATTGAAAACAGCTACACTTACCTTTTTATTCCTGTTGAAGGTGTAAGTAGCCATTGGCTCTGCAACTTTAGCTGTTTTTTTAACAACCTTCTTTTTATAGTTTTTACTTTTCATGCTATCTTCCTTATTCAAATATACGTATTTCAGGTAAGTATATTAGTTGTAATCACAGATTAACACTTACAGAGGAAAAGATACTCCGGCGCATAATAAGTTTTAAACTTTACTTTTTATTCGTATATTTGAAAGTATACATTCATTCTCATGGGCACATTACAGGAAAATATACCAATAAATCCTGAAGAAGTTATTCAGGCAGCTCATGAAACCTTATTAAAAAAGGTTGTCATGAAGACTTTGAACATCGTGGTTCTTGTAGTTCTTGTTGCAATTACCGCAGGTATTATCCTAACACTCGGATTGAGTAGCTACCACCCGGGATGATAGTGTAGTCATTACTAAAATCCTTCGCATTACTTCTCCGCATTAAGTCGTATCTTTGGGTATATGAATTTTGAATTAGAATCAGACTTTTCACCCACCGGCGACCAGCCACAGGCGATATAGCAGTTAGTAAAAGGGATTATTAATTCAGGGCATAATCAACTATTGGATTGCATCAGAATAATAAAAAGTTTGTATTTTTGGACTCAGAATAATACCGCTTGAAAATGAAAAGAATTATTGTTCTATTCTTGTTGTTGCCAACACTATCTCTATTTGCACAAACCTATACTGTCAATACATTAGTCGGCTATTTTGACGGCAATGGCCATCCGGCTGATTCCATCGCAGTGTTTACACCAGGAGGGCTTGCCTTCGATTCTACAGGTGCCTTATATATTAGTGATGGAGGGAATTATATGGTTAGAAAGATAGACACCAAAGGTAATATCTCTATCATAGCAGGTACTGCAATACATGGGAACCATGGCGATGGAGGGCCTGCTACAAAAGCCTTGCTTGGTAACATTGCAGGGATAAACTTCAGTAAGTCTGGTAATCTTTATATAACAGACGCGGAACACAGGTGTATCAGAATGGTTGATAAAAGTGGCATTATCAGTACAATTGCAGGTAATGGCACAGCTGGCTGCACCGGCGATGGGGGCTCCGCCAAATTAGCTGAATTTAATGACCCTCTGAATATAGTCACAGATAAGTCCGGAAATATTTACGTTGCCGATGCCGGAAGTAATGAAATACGTAAAATAAACGCTTCAGGAATAATCTCTACAATAGCAGGGAATTGCAGTTTTGCAGGCTCTTATACAGGTGATGGTGGGCCAGCAACTGCAGCATTATTGTCTTCCCCTACAACCATTGTGCTGGATATCTATGGTAATTTATTTATTGCCGACCAGAGTGGGGCATGCATCCGCAAAATTGATACAACCGGTATTATTAAAACCATAGCAGGAACTGGTGTTGGAGGATATTCAGGTGATGGCGGCCCTGCTAAATCTGCTCAGTTGGATTTAACACAAGGAATTGGAATAGATTCTGCAGGAAATATTTACTTAGCTGATGCAGGAAATAACCGTATACGTAAGGTAAATGTTTCAGGAACAATAACTACGATAGCAGGAAATGGAACTGCTGGTTTTACGGGCGATGGAGGATCAGCGAGTTCGGCAGAATTCAATGAACCTGCTGCTCTCGCAATTGCAAGTAACGGAAACATTTACATTGGCGATTATCTTAATCATAGGGTACGCATGATTAATAAAGCAGGTATTATAAATACAGTTGCCGGCAGTGGTAATCGTTCTTCCTATGGTGATGGAGGGCCGGCCCTTGATGCAGAACTTAGCGGACCTGGAGAAATAAGGCTGGATAATTACGGGAACGTTTATATAACAGATGGCCACAATAATGCAGTCAGGAAGGCAGAAAAAAGCACAGGTATTATCACAACAGTGGCAGGTGCAAATAATGGAGATATTTTTGGATATAATGGAGATGGTATTTTGGCTACCGCCGCATGGCTAAACCAGCCCGGCTATATTTATGTCGACAATGCCGGCGATATCTATATATCAGACGGCAACAACAAACGTGTTCGCATGGTTAATCCTTCGGGCATAATAAGTACAGTTGCGGGTAATGGTACAACAGGTTACTCGGGCGACGGAGGGCCTGCTACAGCTGCTGAGTTAGCTGGTCCGGACGGAGTAGTTAAGGATAAGCATGGTAACTTATATATAAGTGATGCGCCAAACTATCGTGTACGTAAGGTTGACGTAAGTGGTAAAATAACCACATTTGCCGGAAATGGAACCTTCGGCTATTCCGGCGACGGAGGGCCGGCGACGGCTGCAGAATGCACTCCCACCAATCTTTTGCTTGATAAAAATGGTGATTTAATAATCAGTGACCTTCTTAATCGCCGTATCCGTAAAGTGGACACAACTGGTAAGATTACAACTATAGCAGGAACAGGAACTCTTGGTTATTCGGGAGATGGGGGGCCCGCGACGGCTGCTGAAATAAGTGGCGCCACGGGAATGATTGTTGACACGGCGGGTAATATTTACTTTAATGACTATGTAAACCTGAGATTAAGAAAAATAAGCACTTTGGGAATAATAAGTACTATTGCAGGAAACGGCAGCCCCGGATATGGGAGTACTTCAGGCCCCGCAACCGCTGCACAATTTGATTTAAACTCAGGGCTGGCGTTAGATTCTACGGGTGTATTTTATGTAGCCGATGCTTATGATAATGATATCCGCAGGTTGTGCCCCGACCCTGCCTCCCCGGGCACCATAACAGGTAACAAAACCGTGTGCCCCGGTAGTATACAAACTTACAGTATTAATAAAGTGACTAACGCTTATTCTTACACATGGTCATTACCGGCCGGATGGACAGGCACATCAACTGATACGTCAATCACTGTAACTGTAGGCTCTTCAGGTGGCAAAATAAGTGTTGTTTCTAATGGAATATGTAGTAGCAGCACTACTTCCTCTACGCTGACAATTACCGTTAAAACTTACGTTATTACAGTTAACCCTTCTTCAATTAACATATGTTCAGGTAGCCAAACCACATTAAATGCCCGCGGTGCTTTAACATACAGCTGGGCCCCGGCAGCCGGCTTAAGTAATACAGCGGACTCTGTCGTTACGGCAAGTCCGGCAATCAATACAACATATACCGTAACAGGCACATTTAGTAATGGTTGTGTAAGTAGCGATACGATTAGTATTAATGTCTATCCTGTTAATGGCTTCGACCTTACCGGCAATCTTTATATATGTATTGATACACCCAGCTTCTCTAATGCTTCTATAAGTGCATGTATTTTCAATAACCGATGTTTGCCCACCAAGGGAACGTTGAAACTTGTTGTTGATACAGCGTTTCATATTAGCCACATAATCTCCGACAGTACGGCCATAACTAATGGTGATACCCTTATATGGCATTATGATAGCCTTTCAGATGCAGGGAACTCGCATAATGTATCTTTGTCTGGAAATGTGGATTCACTTGGGGTTAATGACAGTGTATTTGTAACAGAAATAATAACACCCATAGCCGGAGACAGTGTTCCGTCAAACAATAGCGTTACGTATTGGGTAAAACTTTTCCCGCATAATTGCGTCGGGCTACCCTTTGACCCTAACACAAAAAGTGTGCTGCCCGCAGGTAATATAACCGATACGACATTATTGCATTACACCATTCATTTTCAGAATACCGGTACCGCAATATGCAAAAACGTGATAGTATTAGATACCCTAAGCCAGTACCTTGACCCCACCACACTCACGATAACTTCAAGCAGTAGCACCGTTGCTGTTACTATTCTGGCAGGACATATTGCAAAGTTTGAATTTGATAATATTGATTTGCCAGATACTACAATGAGCAAAACAACCAGTATTGGTGTTGTAAAATTTAATATTCTTCCTCTAAGTAGTGATATAGCAGGAAGCGTGATAAAAAATAAGGCGGGCATCTATTTTGATGGCAATCCAGTAGTGACGACCAACTCTACAATTAATATTATTTCATCGATTATTACATCTATAGGTAATATTACACCGCCTTTAAAAATAGCTTGCTTTCCCAATCCATTCATAACAAATACAAGCATAGTATTTAATTCAAATGGAGCGCATTATTTGGATTTATACGACATTACGGGCCGGAAATTGGAGCATATAGAATGCACTGGCTCACAATACGAACTGAAACGAAATGATATAGCTGCCGGTGTCTATTTCATTAAAGCATACGATACAACCAATAAGAATATTGCGGTAAGCAAACTAATAGTTCAATAAAATTACTGCACCATAGACAAATACAGCGTAGCAAAAAACATGATACATTCATATAGAAAGTGGTGCTAAAATCCTTCGCATTACTTCTGCCGTATAAGTCGTATCTTTGGGTATATGAATTTTGAATTAGAATCAGATTTTGAGCCCACGGGCGACCAGCCACAGGCCATAGAACATTTGGTAAATGGCATTAAATCGGGTAACAAAAACCAGATTTTACTTGGCGTTACCGGTTCGGGTAAAACATTCAGCATTGCCAATGTAATTGCCCAGGTGCAGCGCCCTACGCTGGTTTTCAGCCATAACAAAACCCTGGCGGCCCAGTTATTCGGGGAGTTCAAGCAGTTTTTCCCGAGAAATTCGGTTGAGTATTTTGTATCCTATTACGATTACTACCAACCCGAGGCATACCTGCCAACAACCGATACTTATATTGAAAAGGACCTTTCCATAAATGATGAACTGGAGAAACTGCGCCTCAGTGCTACCTCTGCCCTGCTCTCGGGTAGGCGCGATATTATTGTGGTTTCATCGGTATCGTGCATATATGGTATTGGTAACCCGGTTGAATTTGAAAAGAATGTAATACCCCTGCAAAAGGGAATGAAGATAAGCCGCAATAAGCTGCTTAATATGCTGGTTACTTCCCTCTATTCCCGCACGGAGAGTGATTTTCTCAGGGGTAATTTCAGGGTAAAAGGCGATACCATAGATATCTATCTTGCCTATGCTGATTACGCCATTCGTGTGCAGTTTTTTGGCAACGAGATTGAATCAATGGAAAGCTTTGAAGCCTCTACAGGCAGGAAAATAGAAAACGTAGAAGCGATACGGATTTATCCTGCAAACATATTTGTCACTTCACCCGATACGCTTAGTAAATCTATTGAGCAGATACAAAAAGACTTAGCTTCACATGTGGCCTATATGGAAAGTGTAGGCAAGGAAGAAGAAGCTAACCGCCTGCAAAAGCGCGTGAACTATGACCTGGAGATGATGCGCGAATTAGGTTACTGTTCGGGCATTGAGAACTATTCCCGCTATTTCGATGGCCGCCCGCCGGGTGCAAGGCCATTCTGTTTGCTCGATTATTTTCCTAAAGATTACTTAATGGTAATTGACGAGAGCCACGTTACCATTCCGCAGATAAGAGGTATGTATGCAGGCGATCGTTCAAGAAAAGAGACATTGGTTGAGTATGGATTCCGCTTACCTTCTGCATTAGATAACAGGCCGTTGAAGTTCGATGAGTTCGAGGCCATGGAAAACCAGGTTATTTACCTGAGTGCAACCCCATCGGACTTTGAATTACAGAAATGCGAAGGTGTGTTGGTAGAACAATTAATCCGCCCTACCGGCCTGCTTGACCCGATTATAGAAGTGCGCCCTACCCTCAACCAGATTGATGATCTGCTGGAAGAAATACATAGGGTAACCGCGAAAGATGAACGTACTATTATAACCACGCTTACCAAGCGCATGGCGGAAGAGTTAACTAAATATTTAACTAAACTGGATATTCGCTGCCGTTACATACACTCTGAAGTTGAGACATTGGAAAGGGTTGAAATACTGCGTGACTTACGTCTTGGCTTATTTGATGTGCTTATTGGCGTGAACCTTTTAAGAGAAGGTATTGACTTACCCGAAGTATCATTATTAGCTATACTTGATGCAGATAAAGAAGGCTACCTGCGTTCGGAACGTTCACTTACGCAGATTATTGGGCGTGTGGCACGTAATGCCAACGGCAGGGTTATTATGTATGGCGATAAGGTAACGGTATCTATGCAGAAGACTATTGACGAGACATTGAGGAGAAGGAAGAAACAGATTGCCTATAACTTTGAGCACAATATCACTCCTGAAACCATCTATAAATCGAAGGAAGCGATTATAGAACAGACCAGTGTTATTGACTTAACGAGAGGAAGAAATACACCTAAAGTGTATATAGAAGCATCTGCTCCTACCATAGCGGCAGAGCCGGTTGCAGGTTACTCTGATAATGCACTGGAAGAAAAGATAAAGAAGTTAAAGAAGGAAATAGAAAAAGCAGCTAAGGAATTGGATTTCCTTGAAGCTGCCCGGTTAAAAGACCAGCTTTTGTCATTGCAAAAGTCCCTCGACGATAGAAGAAAGAAATAAGCCTGTTAGCTTAGTTCCACCTCGATTCGCCGCGAACATTTTCCCTGTGCGGGGCTGAAGGAGGAGGCGCAACTGACTTGCACGAAGCAAACGCCATTGACATAAGAATTACTCCCAACACAAACAGGCAGATGTTTTTGTATGATTTCATATTACACTTTTACTTTTTCTGTTTTCTGTGAAGCTGCTTTATGGTCAGCTAAGAATTTTTCAAGGCCAATATCGGTGAGCGGGTGTTTTAATAATGCCAGTATAGAACTTAACGGGCAGGTTGCCACATCGGCACCAACCTCGGCACATTGAATAATGTGAACAGGGTGACGGATAGAAGCGGCCAGAATCTGTGTGGTAAAGCCATAGTTATCGAATATCAGGCGGAGTTGGGCAATAAGTTCCATACCATCAACTGAAATATCATCCAACCTGCCAATAAAAGGCGATACGTATGTAGCTCCCGCTTTAGCAGCCAGTAATGCCTGCCCAGGCGAAAATATAAGCGTGCAATTAGTCTTTATTCCTTTTGATGACAAATACTTAATGGCTTTAACACCATCCTTAATCATGGGCACCTTAACAACAATATGCTTATGGATTTTAACAAGTTCTTCGGCTTCTTTTATCATACCGTCAAAATCGGTAGAAATAACCTCAGCGCTTACATCACCATGCACAATCTCGCATATCTTTTTGTAATGGGCAAAAATGTTCTCTTTACCGGTAATGCCTTCTTTAGCCATTAACGAAGGGTTGGTTGTAACCCCATCAAGTATGCCCATATCATGGGCCTCTTTTATCTGCTCAATATTAGCTGTGTCTATGAAAAACTTCATGATTATTTTTTTTACTAAGCTACAAAGTTAAGATATTTTCAAATCTTTATCTAATCAATGCCTGTTTTTATTCCAATTTGATTGTGAATAACTTACTATATGGCGCTAATAGTATCGGCGCAGCCTATCGATGCAATACTAATTGAGGCAGGATTTGCCTTCAATAATTCTACAGCGCAGGCCTCAATGGTGGCCCCTGTGGTTATTATATCATCCACCAGCAAAACATGCTTATTTATCAACTCTTCAGGCTTGTCGACCTTAAATATACCCTCTACATTGGCCCAGCGCTCAATGCGCGATTTACGGGTCTGGGTATCAGTATTTTTTACCCTGGAAAGGGCTCCATGTAACACAGGCACGACCATACTTTGGGCTAATCCTTCGGCAAATAACGCACTCTGGTTATACCCTCTTTTCTTAAGTTTTGTGGGGTGCAAGGGTATATAAACTATAGCGTCAACCTTATTGAATAGCGGAGATTCTTTCAAATCATTCCCATACCATTTACCCAAATAGGTACCCAATTGCTTTTTGCCATTATATTTTAGCTCATGCACTAAATCCTGCACTGAATTGCCTTTCTGGTAATGGCAATACGCTGCAACTGCATTTACCTCTACCCTGCCCCAAAATACTTTTGCCAGTGGGTTATCTGTATTAGTATGGTAATTAGTTTTAGGCAATTTATACATGCACATGGTACAGACAAACTCTTCCTTTGAGTTTAAGCCTTCACCACAAACAAGGCAAACTTCCGGGTAAAATAAAGATATAAAGTCTCGCAGAAACCTAATCATTTGCTAAAATTAAAAAACTGTTTGTAATTCTCAGGGCTAAAGCCCACAAGTATCATGTTTTTGTAACCCCAGCCTTAAGGCTGGGGTTAATCAATAAATATTTCCAATGGCTTCAGCCATGACAAATCTGCCTGGAAACTTAAATTCCAAAAACCTCAACAGAGTTTTGGGTGGTTATCTCCGCAATTTTCTCTATGGGAAGATTATATACACCAGCAAGTTTTTCTGCCACATAATAAATATACGCACTCTCGTTACGCTTTCCCCTGAAAGGCATAGGGGTCAGGTACGGAGAATCGGTTTCAAGGACTATATGCTGCAAGGGAATATTTGCAAGAACCTGTGGCAAGGTGCTGTTTTTATAGGTAACCACTCCACCAATGCCCATTTTAAAATCACCAAGGGCCATTATCTTTTGTGCATCTTCCGGCGAACCTGAAAAACAATGAAATATCCCTTTGAGCTTTTCGTCTTTCAGCTCGGTTACTATTTCCATAACCTCGTTAAACGAATTACGGCAATGAATAACAATCGGCAAATTCATTTCCTTCGCCCACTCTATCTGTTTGCGAAAAGCCAGTTTCTGCTGCTCTGCAAAGGTTACATCATGGTAAAGGTCAATACCGATTTCACCAATGGCATAAAACTTTCTTTTACCCAGCCACTCTTTCACAATATCTAGCTGCTTTTCATAATCGGCAAAAACCGAGCAGGGGTGCAGGCCCATCATAGGAAAGCATTTATCTGGAAAAGCATCACACATATTCAGCATGGGCTGAATGCTTTCTGAATCTATATTGGGAAGAAAAAAACGAGTAACGCCCTTTTCAACAGCCCTGTTTATCATTTCAGGGCGGTCGGCATCAAATTCAGCGGCAAATAAATGAGTGTGCGTATCGGTTAACTGCATATCACTTAGCCGATGCAGTTTGCTGTTCAGCCGCGAATATGGTTTTCAGTTTTTCTACTACAAAATCAACTTCCTCTTTGGTATTGTATTTGCTGAACGAAAAACGGATTACAGGGCGAGATTCTATATTCTTGCCCAAGGCCTCTATTACGTGCGAACCCTTCATACTGCCCGATGTACAGGCGCTACCTGCAGAACAGGCCACACCATTAATATCAAGCTTCATCAGGAACATTTCAGCATCGTCGGTTGGTGGCAGCATAACGTTAAGCACGGTATATAAGGAACGGCCTTTAGCATCGCCGTTAAATTCAACACCCGGCAAATCCGATTCCAGCTTCTTAATCATATAATCCTTTATGCCTTGTATATGCTCCGCATGTTCTTTCATTTCTTTATGCGCAATTTCCATAGCCTTGCTGAGCCCGGCTATACCGGCAACATTCTCGGTGCCTCCGCGCATATTACGTTCCTGTGCACCACCAAAAATAAGGGGAGCTATCTTTAAGCCACCATTGATGTAAATAAACCCTACACCCTTAGGTCCATGAAATTTATGCGCAGCGCCGGCTATAAAATGGACCTTTGTCTTTTGCAGGTCTATAGGATAGTGTGCAACCGATTGTACCGTATCGCAATGAAATATGGCATTGTATTTGGCACATAATTCCGATACCTCTTCAATCGGCAACAGGTTACCGATTTCATTATTGGCATGCATTAACGATACAAGGGCATGCGGATATTCCTTCAACAGTCTTTCTAAATCCTGGATGTCGATATGGCCGTCTTTCTTCAATTTTACATGGTGAACCTTTACTTTGCCTGCTTTTTCAAGTTCTTCAATGCTATGAAGCACCGCATGGTGCTCTAACGGGCTGCTGATAATGTTTTTTATATTGTAAGCCTCTACAGCAGAGCGTATTGCCATATTATCCGCCTCCGTTCCACCCGAAGTGAAAAATATTTCGGCCGGAGAAGCGTTAAGGTATGATGCCACAGCCTTGCGTGCCTTTTCAATGATTGCTTTAGCCTCGCGCCCATACGAGTGTATAGAGGAAGGATTACCGAACTTGCTATCCAGCACGGCAATCATTTCTTTTACTACTTCGGGGTCCATGGGGGTGGTGGCAGCGTTGTCAAAATATACTTTCATAGTGTCCGTTAAGTTTACTGCAATATCTTTGTATCCTTATAAAAGTCCGATGCGCAAAGTTAGTCATTTTACCCTTATCCTTCTTACACTTTTCTCTCTTTGTAAACCCCTTATTGCGCAAGACGGGTATACCGATTCCCCCGTTATGAAGTACGAGGACCGCACCTACAGGAGCTATATAAAGACTGTGCAGCTTCACCAGGTGGGCTGGAAATTCTCACCCCCTTCTATTGAAATGAATGCCGGCCAGCAGTTACAGCTCGATTTTGACGACCTGCAGGGCGATTTTAAGTCCTATTACTATACCTTTATTCACTGCGACGCCGACTGGACCCCCTCGGATATTAATAATTTCGACTACCTGAAGGGCTACGAACAGGATTTTTTGACCAATTACGCCACATCGTTCGGTACCACACAGGGCTATACCCATTACACCCTTGTTTTCCCCAATAACAATATACAATTGCTGCTTTCGGGTAATTACCTGTTAAAGGTTTACCTTAATAACAATCCCGATAGCGTGATTTTAACCCGCCGCTTTATGCTCTACAGAGACAAGCTGATTATTCACCCCCGTGAAACACCGGGAATAGGCGATGAAATGTTCACCAAGCAGGAAATAGTGTTCAGCATTAATACTACACGATATAATATCATGGACCCCTTCCATGCCCTAAGAATATTCATACAGCAAAATGGCAGGTGGGACAATATAATAAGCGACGTTCAGCCACAGTTTGTGCAGGATACATCGCTGCAATATTATTCCGACTTCGGCAATATGTTCGATGGCGGAAACCAATTCAGGAACTTCGATATGACTACCCTGCACCTGATAAGTGACCAGATACAGCGGTTTGTACCCGGCAAGGAAGAGGAAATTGATTTGAAGCCCGATAAGCCACGCGGAAGTTTACCTTATATAACCCTACCCGATATCGACGGTCAATTCTATATTTTAGATAAAGATGCCGACAGTACCCCTATTAATGGCGAATATGTAAGGGTGCACTTCTTTATGCCCTACGATTCGGCCATTACCACAGGCAATGTTTATATTTTCGGGGGCCTGTCGGACTGGCAATGCAAAAAAGAGTTTCGCATGCATTATGTCGACTCCCTGAATGGTTATGCCGCCACACTCTATTTAAAACAAGGGTTTTACGATTATCAATATGCTTATTTAAAGGATAAAAGCACCGTAGCCGATGTTACCCCTTTCGAAGGCAACCACTCCGAAACCGAGAATACATATACCATATATGCCTATTACCGCCCTCCCGGCCTTTATTACGACGAGCTTATAGGTATAAAAACCTTTCATGCGCCAAGCAATTAAAAAGCCCTCTCAACTCCCCCGAAGGGGGAGCTTTGATTTTTATTCAATCACGCCCGCACCCCTCTTAATACTTAATACCTAATACTTAATTCCCATATTTACTACATTTGTAACCTTATAAACCAGCCAAGGATATGAAAACGGTATTTTTCAGGGAAGCATTACGTGAAGCTATGGTGGAAGAGATGCGCCGCGACGAACGGGTATTTCTTATGGGTGAAGAAGTGGCCCAATATAACGGGGCATATAAAGTGAGCCAGGGCATGCTCGATGAATTTGGCGCCCGACGCGTGATTGACACCCCTATTGCTGAGCTTGGCTTTGCCGGTATAGGCGTGGGAGCAGCTATGAATGGCCTCCGCCCTATTATCGAATTCATGACCTTCAACTTCTCGCTGGTGGCTATTGACCAGGTGGTAAACTCGGCCGCCAAAATGCTCGAAATGTCGGGCGGGCAGTTACCTATGCCAATAGTGTTCCGCGGGCCAACAGGCTCTGCCGGTATGTTAGCGGCACAGCACTCCAACTCGTTCGATAACTGGTACGCTAACTGTGCCGGGCTTAAAGTAATAGTGCCTTCAAACGCTGCCGATGCCAAAGGCTTGTTGAAATCGGCTATACGCGACGACGACCCTGTGGTATTTATGGAATCGGAGCAGATGTATGGCGACAAAGGCGAAATACCCGAAGGCGAATATATTATACCCATTGGCGTGGCCGATATTAAGCGCGCCGGAACCGATGTAACCATTGTATCATTCGGTAAAATAATGAAAGTGGCTTTGGCCGCCGCCGCTGAACTGCAAAAGGAAAACATATCGGCCGAGGTTATTGACCTGCGTACCATACGCCCTATTGATTATGCTACCGTTATAAACTCTGTTAAAAAGACCAACCGCCTTGTGATACTCGAAGAAGCATGGCCTTTGGGCTCTATAGCTACTGAAGTGGCCTTTAAAGTACAAAAGGATGCATTCGATTACCTCGATGCTCCTGTGCTGCGTGTTACCTCTGCCGATGTGCCCCTGCCTTATGCCCCTAACCTTATTGAGGCTGCCTTACCCAATGTACCCAAGCTGGTTAAGGCCGTTAAAGAGGTAATGTATGTGGCCAAATAAAGGCTGCTTCCCCTTACAATTAGAGTAGTCCCGATTAAGCGCAGCGAAAGTCGGGGTACGTGGCTAAGTAGTTGCTGACCGTCATTGCGAGGAACGAAGCAATCTTATGTCACACTGAGCCTGTCGAAGTGTTTTGCTTTGCACATCGTAGCTTTCTTTGTTCACCGAAGCCTTGCGTAGGAGAAAGCGAAGGTGTGGGCGTTTCCCTCCTCATGGTCGGGTCGCGCTTTACGCTCATACTCCGCACTGCGTTTGCGGGGTATCCGTTACAACCCCGAAGGGCTCGTGAACTCCTTAATTTAAAAATTAGCAAATCGGTGAACAATCGCTAACGCGGGGCCGCGTATTTACCTTTTGGCTCGGCTGCAATAGTTAAGTGCTCTTTTGGCTCTTTGTATGCAGTACCTTTTTGTTCATGCGAAGGCATTCCTTCGGAAAATGCCTCTTTAAGCACTGCTTGCAATAATTGTTCTGCCTGTTTTTGGCTTTGAGTAATACTTTGTTCTAATTCATTACAATAGGCCATTAACTGCTCTATTTTAGCAACTATACGCTGTTGTTCAGGAAGTGGAGGAAGCGGAATTAATAATGAGGTAATTTGCCCTTGGTTAATTGAGGCTTGCCCTGTCATTTTTTTAAATTTTTTGAAAATCTGATCCTTTATTATTGATGATTGGAATAAGTAATTAATATACCTAGGCAATATCTTTGCTTCAAATAGTCTAACTCTTATATTTTTACTTTCATACACAAATACCTCATTTAATTTATCTATATATGCTGACTTGCCAAGTAACTCAATACTATTAACTCGATTAAGAAGTAAGTCACCCGGCTTTAATGAGTAAGTTTCTATTTCAGAAATGGTTAAACTCATCCTTTTTAAATTATGAAAACTTATTTCTCCATTCTGAATATTATACATTCTTAGGCAGGCTATTCCATCATCATTATAATACTTATCTTCTTTATAAATTCCATTATTCATAGTTAGAACAATACTACCTAACCTACACCAAACCCAACCTTTAGGTAATTCATAAGGAATTTCATCGTTAGTGATTGGAGGCAATGGCTTTTCCTTTTTTAGTTTGCCTTGTGCAGTAAGCTTTTCTTTCTCTGCTTTAATTCTTTTTAGTAATTCGCTTGCGGGTTCATCTTTAGGGTTTTGTGGAACAAGTTTGCCTTGCACTGCATCTTGTAATATGGCTTGGCGGAGTTTATTGATTATATCCGTTTGTTGGTGGAATTGGGCAGAAGTATTTGAAATAGATTCGCCTAATTCCTGCAGCTTCAAAATCTGTTCTTCAACCTTATCATTGAAGTACGTTTGTTTTTTTAAAGTACCATTCTTTAAATCATTAAAAAATGAGACAATTTTGGCTTGAATATTCTTTCCGGGGAATGGTAATTGCATTGCCTCAATTTGTGCATTACCTATATTCGGCTGTGCTCCACCATAACCCATATTTTTTACCTTATCTTGAATTCCTCTTGCAATCCAGTAAATATATTCCGGAATAAATTCAATCGGGTTAAGAATAGAAAACTTACCAACACGCTGATTCAAATACAATTTACCTAAACCACTCTGAACTATTGCTAATTTCCCTATTGTTCCACCTGTCATTGCTATTATTATATCGCCCTCACTTAATTCAAATCTTTCAAATTCTTTACTCTCTTTATAATAGCGTACGCTGGATAAATCAATTTTCTCATCTTGAAAATCAGAAATTCTAATTATAGGAATTCCAGTTGATCGATACTCTCCAGATTTAAATGAGTATCCTCCAATAATTTTAATGTGCTTAGAAATAGGCTCTATAGGGATTGTTTTTTCCAGCTCATTATTTACAATAGTAATATATGCTGAGATATTCTTAAAGAAAACCTTTTCTCGCATTGTCATTGTGGTAATTCAGATTTTATTTTAATTAAAATATCATTACTTAATTTAATTGATGAAGCAAGCATATTAATTAATTCCTCACTTGTATATTGCTTTTCCTCTTCTTTAATTGTGGGGTTCTTTATATCAAGGTTATAATTTCGTTTCCTAATTTCTTCAATACTTACTTTCCAGGCATATTCATTCTCTACCCTTTTTTTCCACCATTTCTTTTCTAAATCAAACTCCTTTATGTTAATGGGTTTGGTCTTGTTGTAGTTCTTTACCCCTTCAGGGTAAGGGTGTTCAAAATACCATATATCCTTTGTGGGCTTACCTTTCTCAAAAAACAGCAAGTTGGTTTTAATGCCTGTATAAGGCGCAAATACTCCATTTGGCAAGCGTACAATTGTATGCAGATTGCAATCCATTAAAAGTTTCTCCTTTATTCGTGTAGCTACACCTTCACCAAATAAAAAGCCATCGGGCAAAACTACGCCGGCCCGTCCGCCATCTTTAAGTATATGCACTATTAAAAATAAAAACAAGCTCGCGGTTTCCCGTGTACGGTAAGAAAGAGGGAAATTATTTTCAACCCCGTCTTCTTCCATTCCGCCAAAGGGCGGGTTGGTTACTATAACATCTACTCTGTTAGCATTGCTCCACGAGCTGAGAGATTGCATTAGCAAATTATCATGCTCAATAGAAGGTATTTCAATACCATGCAACATTAAATTGGTACTTGCCAACATGTGGGGCAATGGCTTCTTCTCAACTCCTCGTATGCTCCTTTGCAAGGTATTTAATTTAATAGGAGAGTCAATTGTTTCGCTTTTGCGAATATGTTCAATGGCGTTTACCAAGAAGCCTCCGGTGCCACAGGCAGGGTCAAGTATGCTTTCACCCAATTTAGGGTTCACCATTTCAACTACAAATTGGGTAACGGCACGGGGAGTATAAAACTCCCCCGCGTTGCCTGCGCTTTGCAGGTCTTTCAGTATCTGCTCGTAAATATCATTAAACAGGTGGCGTTCGGCGCCTGTGCCAAAATGAATGTCCTTGTTTATTTTATTAATAACCTGCCTTAACAGGGTGCCGTTTTTCATATAATTATATGAATCTTCGAACACACCACGCACCATTAATCCTGTGTCTTTGTTATTGCGGGGCTTTAACTCTTTAAGCGTAGGGAAAAGATTGTTATTTACAAAGCTTAGTAATTCATCCCCGGTCATTCCTTCCTCATCAGTGGCCCAATTGCGCCAGCGCAAATCTCTCCGAATGGGCGATTTATAATCCTCATCTGTTGCTTCCCAATCGTTTTCTTTTTCATCAAATATTTTCAAAAACAGCATCCAGCCAAGCTGAGATATGCGTTGCGCATCGCCATCAACACCCGCGTCTCTGCGCATAATGTCTTGAATGGATTTTATGGTAGAGGATAGGTTACTCATAGTTTTTTAGTATCTTTGTGTAAATGAAATGCGCATGGCAAAGGTTGTAAAGATATATAAACCCACACACGAGGAAATATTGAAAAATGTTCTTGGTTCATTCGAAATTGAGAATATTAAAATTTCATATACAACTGCCAAAAAATCAATGCAAAAAGTTCTCGATAAAATCAAAAAAGAGAACGTATAATTTCTTCCATTGGCTTATAGTCTTGTTAAATTATATAGTCAGGCTTTCATGATTGTTTTTATCTTTTTCCCAATTCATTGGATTATTCTGAATATATTTTCGTATTGTTATTAAATCGTTTTCAGATTTAATAATATGATCATAATAACGGGGTTGCCATTCAAATTCTATTTTATTAGTTGTGGCAAATGTCTTTACACCGGCTTTATATCCCCGTATTATGGAGCCAAGGTTTTTCGATTGGGGGCCAAATTTATTGGGTTGCCGTGGAGATGCAAAGTCTTGTGCCTGTGCCTTATTAATAAATAATATCCCATGAATATGATTCGGCATTATTATAAATTCATCCAATTCAACAAATGGGAAATGTTTAGGAATGTTTGTCCAATATTGGTATGCAATATTTCCAATTTCGGTTGCCTGTAGAGACGGCCGGTTTTGTGATAGAGACGCAAAATATTGCGTCTCTACGGTTCCGTTGGTGGTGTTCCGTAGAGACGGATGATTATCCGTCTCTACCACATTGCGTGTTTCTACAATTGCAATATCACCAAAATAATGTGCCCTGTTTTTCGTGCAAATGGTTATAAAATACATGGCATTTGACCCATAATCCCAATTTTTTAGTCGGGTGGTTTCAATTCTGTATTTATTTTGAAATTTCTCCATTTACCTTATTTAGGCAGTTTTATAAAGCTCATCTTCCAATTCCTTTAATGCTTTTCTAAAATGGGTTGGACCACCAAACCATTTTACAATTTCGGCAGGCGTACCCATTTGGCTTAAGGGTTCTAATTCCAATACCCTGGCACTTTCAATATTCTCAATTCCTTTATCGGCATATTTCTCAAGCAGGGCTTCCAATACCTTCCGTGCTTGTTCGCCATATTTAGTAAAGTAATTACGTTTCTTAACGTTGTTTGCTCTTTCTTTTCGTGTAAGCGGAGGCATATCAAAAGCCACATGGCAAATCAGGTCAAAGGTATCCAAATCTTTATTTACACTTTCCTGCAATTCATCTAAAAATATACCGTGTTCAAGCAATTCGGCATGTATCTCTTGTTTCTTTTGCGCCTGGTTCCATTTGTTTATAAACTCATTTAATGAGCGGAACTCCTTTTGCAAATGCTTTTTGCTGTAATCTTTCAGCGTTTCGCTAATCAGCTTTCCGTCAACCCCATAATATTGTACCCGCTCATTCAATACTTTTACTTCAACGCCGCGCACAAAAACCTTTCTTAAACGTTGCCCGTTTTCGCCGCTTTCAATTATTTGCTCTTGCCCTAATGTTTTCACCTTTACTCTTTCCCCATCTATTTCAATATAGTCCCCCTCTTCATCTGCTTCAACAACCTGCAAAATATCACCTGCTTTTGGCTCATAAATTTTTACAGGCTCGCCATCAAAATCTTTATCGGCAAATAAATTGGTAGCATTCCTGAAATCCATTATGGTAAAATAGTATTTGCCGTATTCTTCATTAATACGTGTTCCCCTGCCAATAATCTGCTTAAACTCAGTCATGCTTTGTATATTGGCATCAAGCACAATCAGTTTACAGGTCTGGGCATCAACGCCAGTAGTCATTAGTTTCGAGGTGGTTGCAATTACAGGGTACTTCTGTTCAGGGTCAATAAAATTGTCCAGTTCACGTTTGCCTTCATCATCATCTCCCGTAATTTTCATTATGTATTTATGGTTCTCTTTTACCAAGTCGGCATTTTCATTTGCAAGGCACTGGCGCATGCGGTCAGCATGGTCTATATCCACGCAAAAAATTATCGTTTTATCAAAACGATTGGTGAGTTTTAAATACTCTGTAACTTTTTTTGCCACTAACCTTGTTCTTTCTTCTATTACGAGGGTTCTGTCAAAATCGCGTGTATTATAAAGCCTGTCTTCAACCAAATTCCCTTCTGTGTCTTTCTTTCCTTTTTCGGGCCTGTAACCTTCAAGGTCTTTATCGAGCCCAATTCGCACCACCTTATATGGCGCAAGAAAACCATCTTCAATACCTTGCTTTAATGAATAGGTGTAAACAGGTTCCCCGAAATAATCAATATTCGAAATGTCTTTTGTTTCTTTAGGTGTTGCGGTTAAACCTATCTGCGTGGCAGATGTAAAATATTCCAGTATTTCGCGCCATGCGGCATCGTCTGCGGCGCTGCCACGGTGGCACTCATCTACAATAACCAAATCAAAAAAGTCAGGAGAGAATTGCTTATAAATATTCCTGTCTTCTTCATTGCCTGTTAACCCTTGGTACAAGGCCAGATATACTTCATACGATTTATCTACTTTATGATTGCGCACCATAGTCATCTTATCGCCAAAGTATTTAAAGTCGCCTCGCTTTGCTTGCCCTATAAGTGCATTTCTGTCGGCCAAAAACAAAATGCGTTTTTTCTTTCCCGCTTTCCATAACCTCCACGCAATTTGAAAAGCGGTATAGGTTTTTCCAGTACCGGTAGCCATTACAAGTAATACCCTGTCATTGCCCTTGGCAATAGATTCAATAGTACGGTTAATGGCAATTGCCTGATAGTATCTTATTTCGCGTCCGACGGCTTCGTAATAATCCTGTGCGACTACTTTTTCAACTTCTAGGTGGGCAATACCCTTCAATATTTTGTACCTGCGCCACAATTCCTCAGGCGATGGAAATTCTTCTAAACTGATTTCTCTTTCCAGTGCACCGTTTACCAATGATTTGTCGTGCTCATAAAAAGCATCACCATTGCTGCTATATACAAATGGAATATCAAGCGTTTTTGCATATTCCAATGCTTGCTGAATGCCAGCCTTAACGCTGTGGTTATTATCTTTTGCTTCTATTATAGCAATTGGAATATTAGACTTATAATAAAGAATATAGTCGGCTCTTTTCTGCTTGCCCCGAACATGAAGCTTGCCTTTTACATAAATCCTTCCGGCTGTAAACGATTTTTCCTCCCTTACCTGTAAATCAATATCCCAACCCGCCTGCTTAATAGCAGGCGTAATATATTTAGTGCATATATCTCTTTCCGAGAGTTCCTTCTTTGACATTAAGGTGGTCTTATCCTGCGAAAATATTAAATATAAAGGAACCTTCAAAAAACCTTAAAGGGGGGGTGTTAATAATAACTGCACATTTCTCTTTAATAAGGTTTATGGCTGGAGTAAATTTGCTTTGACCGCCGAAGCTTTACTTGTGCCCGCTGAAGCTTATGCGCAAGCGAGGGCGGAGGTGGTAGAGTTCTTTGAGAAAATAGGGATAAGTCTTTGCGCCCTTTGCGTGGCTGTTTGCTTTGCGTACTTTGCGGTAAAAAAAAGAAACAACACTATTAACGGGGCCGGGAAAAACATTTAAAAATGCCCAAAATGGTGACATATAGTGAAGCATAGTGAAAAATAGTGACATTTTCGCTAATATACTTAGCAAATATTTCACTAAAAAAACAGCTTTGTGTCACTACATTAAATTCCGGCCTTGTGCCACCGCTAAGACTGACTTCAAACTCTTTCTCCGCTCTTCGCTCCTATATGGTACACACATTTCTTAATCCAGTGTGCAATGAATGTGAGTCAATAGATTGAAAAACAACAACTTAAATACGAATGTCTTTTTGTCATGTGTGTAGTGCCAACCGGGTGGCAGCTAAAAAAATTAGCCGGAATTTTAACATTTTGCACGTAAGGGCGAATGGAAATTGAAAACCGATGAAAATCAGCCTTATGCAAAAAGTGGCTGCCTTAAAACGGACATTTTCGGACAGTTTTGGACACGAAATGCACATAGGGGCCTTCGACAGGCTCAGGCTGACGAACAGGTTTGCGTGAGGGATAGAAGTGAAAAGCCCACAGCGCAGCGAGGACTTGTAACGGATAGCCCGACCCGTAGGGGCACGCCCAAATAAAAGGCTGAGATTGCCACGCTTCACTCGCAATGACGGCCTTGTGCCACCGCTAAAGCTAAGGTACAACATAACTAACCCAATGAACCACAATACTTAACATTAACTTAAAACCGCATAATAGAATGACAGCCAGAATTTTTGCTATCATTGCCGCACAAAAAATATTGACATGAAAAAACTATTATTAGCCTCGGCCCTGTTACTTACTACAATAGCCATATATTCATTTACAAGCGGTAAAGGAGACACCTGCCCTGCAGAAGGTAAACAAAAGAAAGGTAAAGCCGAATTAAAACCACGCGAGCAGAACCTTAATAAGCATATTAACCGGAACAGTGTACCTGCAGAAGGGGATTTCGATTACAAGGCTACCACCGATAAAATGTACAACAGCAAAGACGATTCGATATGGAGTGAAGAGAAAGCGGGAAAAATAACCGGCTACTATTTCAAAGCTGTTGATGATGGCGCTGCATCGTGCAATTGCTATACCGATGATAATACTAAGTACAGCACTAAAATATACATATCGGTAACCCCGGTAGATAAAAACACCCGCATGGCCGATTGTATTGTGGCTGTAATTACCCCCTACTCGCGCAGTCTGCACCCTGAATGGACCGCTGATAATCTGAATTCAAAAATGGGTGGCAATAAAGTAACCATATCGGGCTGGCTGATTTATGACTACCTGCACAGTGCAGTTTCTATAGAGACCAACTCAAACAGTTCAAAGCCTGAAAGGCGCACTATATGGGGTATTTGCCCGGTTACCAGCGTAGTATCGGAGGATTAAGAAAATTTCATTTTTTGTTCTTCGGTAATATTTACGACCTTTAGGCTCCAAATCCGGCACTAATGCACAGAGCCATATATGATTCGTTACTTACTGCCCGTAAGGATAAGCAGAAAAAGCTAGCCCTGCTTATTGACCCTGATAAGTTCAGTACTACTGGGCATGTAAGCAATGCGGAAAGCATGGGCGTCGACTTCATTTTCATTGGAGGCAGCCTGGTATCGAAAGGCGATTTTAACCGATGTGTTGAGGTAGTAAAGAAAAACACAAACCTGCCTGTAGTGCTTTTCCCGGGCAATGTCGACCAGGTATCGCCCTTAGCCGATGGAATACTGTTCCTCTCGCTTATATCGGGCCGCAACCCTGAGAACCTTATTGGCAAACATGTTCTGGCCGCCCCTATATTGAAAAAGACCTCGCTTGAAATAATACCAACGGGCTATATGCTGGTTGACGGAGGCAAGGTTACCACAGCAACATACATGAGTAATACAGTTCCTATACCTCACGATAAAAACGATATAGCCTCGTGTACCGCCATGGCAGGCGAAATGCTGGGCCTTAAGCTTATATATATGGATACAGGTAGCGGAGCCGACAAGCATGTATCGCTTTCTATGATAAAGGAAGTCCGCAAAAACATTGATATTCCGCTTATTATTGGCGGCGGTATACGCAACCCTGAAGACACCTATGAAATATGCAAAGCCGGGGCCGATATGGTAGTAATAGGAACCATAGCTGAACAGTCGCCCGAAATGGTTGCCAGTATTGCCAAAGCTGTACATTATAACACCTCAGGAAAAATACGCTTATGAAGTTTATTGTCCTTACTCCCTCAAAAAACGTTATTGATGAATATAACCTGGTAAGCCATATGCTGAAGAATGGTTTGCCTACTATTCATATCCGCAAGCCCAGCTTTACTTCGGAAGAAATGGTAAACTACATTGAGCATTTCACAGATGAGGAACAAAGTAAAATGGTGCTGCACTCTCACCACCGCATATTACTTGATTATGACATGAAAGGCATACACCTCAGTAAGCGCCACAGGAGTAAGGAATTCAGGTCGTGGGTGACAAAAACACTGGTAGAAATGAGGATGGGTAAGAAAATAACGCTTAGCACTTCGTGTAAAAGCCTCTCGTCAATGGCTAATAACTACAGCGACTTCGATTACGTGATGCTGACGCCTGTTTTTACCGACCCACAGGGGCACAGGCCAAGTTTTAGCCCTACGTTGCTGCAACAAATTATGCGCAAATACCCGGATAAAGTAGTGGCAAGGGGTGGCTCAAGTGCCGAATCTATTGAAAAAGCAAGGGATATGGGGTTTGCCGGAATTGCGTTCCATAATTATTTATGGTCTAAATCAGAGCCGGAAAAAGAGTTCAATAAAATTGTTGACCGATTTGGCCAGCTTGGCATCAATGTTCATTAACCGAAATATAAGAATCAGAAATTAACCCCGAAGGTAAGAGCTACGCTGGATACATTAACAGTATTCTGTGCAGGGGTTCCGCCGTAATCAGCGCCATACAAGTAATAATTCCCGGTATACGTAGTCAGCACATAAGCAGCATCAATAAAGCAACGTCTTATCCTCACCCCTGCTCCAACCGAATAACTGTCTTTTACAGTTGAGTTTCCTGCCATTGATGTGTAAGGGTTACCGTACATAGCGTATCCTGCGCGGATACTGAAAGGATATAAAACCCATTCGGCGCCAACACGAAAGTTGTTAGCTGCCATATATTGCTGGGCTATAGCTGAGTTAACAGTAGAATAAGCATAACCGGGAGAATTAAATGATGCCGTAGCATAATCTACATATTCATACTCAGCACTCAATATGCCTTGGTGATGTATAATAAATGCGACACCTGCCATTGCCCTCATTGGCGTAATAAGTGTATAACTATAGTTGCCGTTTGCAGCATTGTCAGCTACACCGCCGGAACCGGAATAGGGGCTTGCATCATACGTAGCATCCCATTCTGTGGAGTAATTGTCAGTAAGTGAAAAGACAGTAGGTGTGTGGATAGCCGCACCAATTCTGGCCCATTGATTTATCCTGTATATGGCACCAATTTTAAAGTTAATCCCTGCTCCCGATGTGTTTATTGTAGACCCGAGAGTATAGCCCTGCAATCCAAATGCGGTATCGCGGTATGATGGTGTTTCTGAATAGGTAGAGCTTTCATTATAGTATATGTCTGCTATTCCGATTGATGCCCCAAGGTATAACTTACTCTTATAGTTCGCCCCGAATGATATATCTGTTTCACCCATGGAACCGCTTGTCTGTTTATTAAGCTGCTGTAAAACATAATTAGTACCATTACCAAGGTATGGATGTATTAAATTAAAATAACTGTTCCCGTGAATAGTATCAAGCAAGTATGTTTTAAAGGCAGGGCCTGCATAAAACTGGTCAAGATTAGCATAAGGGGTTCCATTAGCCTGGGCTGTATATTCATCTAACAGTGTACTATTATAATTATTACCCTGTATATTTAGCTGTGAGTTGAAATCGTTTGTCCTGTTATATACCAGGCCAAATGAAAGTCCTTTCCACATGGCATCACCCCTGGTATTTTTCCATGAAGCAACCCATCCTGCATTCTGCATATTTACAGACCCCTGGTTAGCTGTCATTTGAACTCCATTATAATTGGAAGATACATTCTGAAAAGCAAAACCAGGAGTAAAGGCAAACTGGCTTTTATTAAATACAGCAATCCCTGCAGGGTTAAAGGTCAGTGTCGACATATCTCCGCCAATGGCACAAAAAGCGCCACCCATAGCCATAAACCTAGCCGTTCCGCCAAATGTAAGCTGAGAATACCTTAAGGCATCTGTTTGGTCCTGTGCATATCCCGCTAAAGGTATGCCTGCAATTAGCGCTGCATAAATCAACCTTTTCATATCCTATTTCGGTTTAAATTTTCAGGGTTATCTGTGACCACCTCCACCTCCGGAATGGCCTCCGCCACCACCACCAAAGGAGTGACTGCCTCCGCCGGAATAACGGCTACCACCTCCTCCGCCAAAGGAGTGGTTTCCGCTATTGTAACTACGGCCGCCTCCATAACTGCTCCTTCCTGAATTAGAAGTATGATAATTATAAGAACCGTTACTTCTGCCACCCTGGCTTGGAGCTACACGGCTTGATGACCTGGAGGAAGAAGACCTGCTGTAGTTATTATAATTTGGTCTGGCACTTGTTGTACTCCTACTCGTACTATTATAACTTTGTGCAGCACTGCGTGTACCGGTCGAATAGCTGGCGGTATTTGGCCTTGCAGTGGCAGTATTTCTTACTGCAGGGTTCATGCTTGAATTTGTTCCCCTGAAAGAAGCTGAAGGGCGCAAAGATGAAATGCTTGAAGGGCGCATTGAAGAAGCAACCGCAGGTGCAACATGAATAGAACCATTATGAGAGGTAGTAAAGCTTTCAGGATGAGCTGATGCCTCTGAGCGAACAGCATTCTGGTACATTTCACCAAAACTACCGGGGCTTTCAAAACTTCTTGCACCAGGGCCAACTGCAGGGCCGGGTTTCCCAGAAGAAGCGCTTACTACACCAGTTATACCAGGGCCTGTTCTGAAAGCAGTACCAGATGAACCAACTGTACGCGGGGCAAAGAAACTGCTGCCTTCATAACTATTATAATAGTAGCCTCCGCGGCAGCCCCATCTGTAACCACCCCAGCCAGGATAGAAACCACCCCAGTATGGGTATCCCCATCCGAAACCATAGCCAAAGCCTAACCCAAAGCCCCAATAATATGAAGGGTAAAACGAATACCAATAAGCAGAAGGCCCCCACCATGGGTAACCCATATAAATACTCATTCCAAATTGGTAAGGATTATAACTATACCAGTAACTATTAGTGTAAACGTCGTCGTAATAACCCCAATCGCCCCAGTTATCATCATATCTTCTTATCCGTGAAGAATAACCGTAATCATTGTAATCATCAGAATAGTAATTATCATTTGCACTGTAATTATTAGAATCTGCTTCGGCAGGAGCAGGAGTATTTTGGGCAGGTTGCGGAGCCTGTGTATAAGCTCCGTTGTTACTTGGAGCCGCAGGCTGGCTTGGAACAGTATTATCAGCATTATAAATTCCATCATCCTTGATGCCACCCGAAGAAGACAGATTTTGCTGGGAAGTGCAGGATGTCATAAATACAACTACCGCTGCTGCTGTTAAACCGATTAGTGTTTTCATAATGTTTTGCCTTTGTTTATTAGACTACCTATTCCTTAAAAGGTTTATTCCTATTTTTGCACTCTTTATTATTAGCCGCTTCAATCTATTTTGATGCTAAGTTAAACCAAAAAGATGAAGCATTTATGAAGAGATATATAACAAACTTAGTTATTAGAATATTCTAATCTTATGAGCAAAGTCATTACACCAAAAGAACAAGATTATTCCCAATGGTACAACGACCTGGTAATAAAAGCCGGATTAGCTGATTATTCAGCAGTTAGGGGCTGTATGGTCATTAAGCCATATGGATATGCTATATGGGAAAAAATGCAGTCAGTTCTTGATGGAATGTTTAAAGCAACTGGGCATTCTAATGCCTATTTTCCTTTACTTATCCCTAAGTCGTTTTTTGCAAAAGAAGCATCACATGTCGAAGGCTTTGCAAAGGAGTGTGCAGTGGTGACCCATTATCGTCTGAAAAACAGCCCTGACGGTATTATAGTTGATGAGACAGCAAAACTGGACGAAGAATTGATAATTCGCCCTACATCTGAAACCATAATATGGAATACCTATAAGAGTTGGATACAATCGTACCGTGACCTGCCTCTTTTAATTAATCAGTGGGCAAACGTGGTGAGATGGGAAATGAGAACCCGGTTATTTCTCAGAACAGCCGAATTTTTATGGCAGGAAGGGCATACAGCCCATGCAACTAGGGAAGAAGCAGTGGAGGAAACCGAAAAAATGCTTGGGATTTATGCTGAATTTGCCGAGAAATGGATGTCGATGCCTGTCATTAAAGGCACAAAGACAGAAAGCGAGCGTTTTGCCGGTGCTTTAGAAACATATTGTATAGAAGCTATGATGCAAGACTGTAAAGCATTACAGGCGGGAACATCGCACTTTTTAGGGCAAAACTTTGCGAAGGCTTTCGATGTAACCTTTCTTAATAAGGAAAATAAGCCTGAATTGGTGTGGGCCACTTCATGGGGTGTTTCTACGCGCCTGATGGGTGCTTTGGTTATGACGCATGCAGATAATGAGGGCCTTGTATTACCGCCGCTACTGGCACCCATACAGGTAGTTATTGTACCTATATTCAGAGACGAAGAGCAGTTGAAAAAAATAAATGAGGTAGTTGGAAACATTAGAAAAGGGCTCACTGAACAAGGTATTTCATCAAAATACGACACGGATGATAACCGTAGCCCCGGATGGAAATTTGCGGAATATGAATTGAAAGGAATCCCTTTGCGAATTGGCATTGGTCCTAAAGACCTGGAAAAAGGAACTGTTGAATTATACCGGAGAGATACTAGACAAAAGCAGTTTGTTCCTGTGGATGGACTTGATAGGTATATTAAAAATCTGTTAGCCGAGATACAGGAAAACTTATTCAAAAAAGCGCTTGATTTAAGAGAAACGAATACAGTAAAGGTTGATAATTACGCTGACTTTAAAGACATCCTCGACAAAAAAGGTGGTTTTATTCTTGCTCATTGGGACGGAACGGCTGAAACAGAGGAGAAGATTAAGGAAGAAACAAAAGCTACCATACGTTGCATTCCTCTCAATAATATTGTGGAAGAAGGAAAATGTATTTATTCGGGTAAACCCTCAAAACAAAGAGTTATATTTGCTAAAGCATACTAACCGGAGGAATGGACAAGCTGTCACCGCAAGACCTTATTCTTAAACTGCTGAAAGAAAAAACTCTCGTGCAACTCGATGTTCGCCACAGAACCGAGGATGTATTTCGCATAATGAAACAGGTATTAGCTGAAATGGCGCACACACTGTCTAAACAGGCTGCTTTAATTGATAAGAGGATACAAGTACAGTATAAGGAAAACAATGAATTTGAAGTAACCTTAACAGTGGCGGAAGACGTTCTGATTTTCTATATGCAATCGAATATTTTTACATTTGACCGTACCCACCCTATTTGGCAAACTTCTTATGTAAAGGGTAACGAAGCCAATGCCTATTGCGGGTCTATCAGCATTTATAATTTTCTTTCAGATTCTTTTAAATATAACCGCAGTAATGATCTGGGCTATCTTATTGCCCGCATTTTTATTAATCACGACCTCCATTACTTCGTGGAAGGCAAAAGGCAGTTAGGATTCCTTTACAATAATTTTTCCTCGGCGGTTCTTGATAAACCTGCTATTGCCGATATTTTCAATTCTGCCCTTCTTTATACACTCGACTTTAGCTTATTTGTTCCCCCATTCGATAATGTGAAAGAAGTAAGTGTTTCAGCTATGGAAGAAGAAACCAATAAAATGCAGCTACAGACTGGCAAACGACTTGGATTCCGCTTCAGCGCCGATAATGACCAAGTTAAGTAAGAAGCAGTATTAGCTTTTTTTTCTAATCCTACATTAATTTACCGAAGAAATATCCTATAAAAAGGCTTGCTCTTGGATTTTTTTTTACATTTGCACCTCCAAAAAAAATTTGGCCCGTTCGTCTAGGGGTTAGGACGCCAGGTTTTCATCCTGGAAACAGGGGTTCGATTCCCCTACGGGCTACTTCAATTATTTGTAACGTGTAACAAAAAGGGCCTTTCAGGCACTTTCTATTATACCTTTTTCAGGAGATAGATATACTGCGATCCTACATTCGCACAAATACCATACAACTCTTTTATAAATACGTCTCCCTTAAAATGCTGCGCTAAGCCCTACATAAAAAGTTCTTGGGGGGGGCCGGAATTATACCCGGACCAGGGTATTCATCGGTACGCAAATTAAAATATTTAGTGTTGGCAAGGTTGCTTATTCCAAATTTAATATCGTAGTTCTTAAGCTTTAAAGTAGATGACCAGTCCATTACAGTATAAGCCGGAATAGGTCCGGTAATAGCATTTGTAGAAGGTATTAGCGAATTAGCTGCATCAGCAAATGATATACTTGTATAGCTATAAATAAGTGTAGTTGATAATATTTTATAGGTGTAATTTATGCCAAGACGCTCAATACTCTGAGGGGCCATTTCTTCAAAGTTTCCTGCGTATGGCCCTGAAACGTAACGCGAATCATCGTAAGCGTATGAATTGAAAAAACTGAAATCGCCAATTTTTGAATTGTCTGAGAAAATTTTAAAAACATGTATCTCAACATAAGTTTCTATGCCTTTATGTACAGCATTTCCTACATTAGTACGATACTGATAGGTTGAATCGGTATAAGGGTTAATTCTATTTTCCAATCCAATTTCCTGGTTAAATACCATGTAAAAACCATCCACATCAAAATTAAACACTTTGCCTATTTTCCCTCTCCAACCTAAATCGGAATTGAAACCGTTTACGTCCTGCAAATTAGGGTCAATAACAGTTGTAGTGCCAATAGGTGTCAGATTTTCGTATGTTGTTGGTTCATACGCTTGCACAATGTTGCCATATATATTAGTGAAGTCGCTTGTCTTAAATTGCAACGCACAGCCTGTAAGCGGAATAAGCCAGGTTCGGGATACGGAAACATTTACGGGTACTCCTGTGCTGTCAGGGGTTACATAACCGTTGGCAGTAGAAATAATATATTCGAAACGAAAACCAGGAGTAACCGAAAGCCTACCGAAATGGAAAGTGTTTTCAATAAAAGGGGCAACGTTCGCTGTAGTAAAGAATAAGCTATTACCAAAAACAGGATTAGGGCCATACAGGGTCAAATCGTACCCGGTACCTGTTGAACCCGGGCCTTGCTCCTGCCGAACCATATCACCCTGAAAATAACGTGCACCGGTTGCAAGCGTAGAATTAATGCTACCTATATGCCATTGAGTGGTAAAACGCAATTCATTGGTAATGCTTAAAAAGCCTTCATGTTCAACCTCGCGGGGAGAGTATGAATTATTAAAAATGGAGTCTGGTGACTCTATTCCACCATCCTCATTTCTCCATACTAAGTTCCTGGCGCTGTTATTAATTACAGATTGCTCGCTAAGCATTGTATTATCCGATATTTTATACTTGGCTGTAAATGTAAGCAGGTTCCAGGGGCTTGAAAGCCAGTTGCGGGAACGAAAAGATTGGTCGGGGTTCTGTTCAAATTCCGCATCATCAAGGCCGCCCGACATGTGAATCATGTTTCTTAACATTGTGTACTCAAGGCTTAAACTAAGCTTCTTACTTGCATCATATTCTACTTTGGCAAAACCTGTTACCTGCTTCA
>Ga0206836_10015_pt1 | contig 56598 bp, 58 predicted proteins | sample Alteio_BWOrgCont_28_FD_152871 | JGI IMG/M metagenome (GOLD analysis project Ga0206836, IMG submission 152871) | Enriched cells from forest soil in Barre Woods Harvard Forest LTER site, Petersham, Massachusetts, United States -... | ecosystem: Environmental > Terrestrial > Soil > Temperate forest >...
TGGTACCTATATCATAATGTTCCTCTTTTTGCCTGTTCAGCTTCAATAGATTCGAACAAGGCTTGAAAGTTTCCTTTGCCAAATGACTTTGCGCCAACCCTTTGAATTATTTCAAAGAATAAGGTCGGCCGGTCTTCCACGGGCTTTGTAAATATTTGCAATAAATATCCTTCCTCATCTCGGTCAACCATTATACCAAGTTGTTTTAACACCTCAAGATTCTCCTTTATCTTACCAACCCGCTCAGATACAGTGTCATAATAGTTACCTGGCACATGCAGGAATTCAATTCCTCTTTTCCTCATTTCTCCAACCGTGTGTATTATGTCATCGGCGGCAACAGCAATGTGCTGGCAACCAGCCCCTTCATAAAACTCAAGATATTCTTCTATCTGAGATTTCTTTTTACCGGCCGCAGGTTCATTGATCGGGAATTTAATTCTTCCATTGCCATTCGTCATTACTTTACTCATAAGCGCAGTATATTCAGTTGAAATATCCTTATCATCGAAAGTGATGAGATTAGTGAACCCAAGCACATTTTCGTAAAACCTAGCCCATTTACCCATAGTACCCAATTCTACGTTACCAACACAATGGTCAACATACTTTAAGCCTATATCGGTCGGTTTATAGTCAGAATCCCACTTCACAAATCCCGGTAAAAAATGGCCCTTATAATTCTTTCTTTCTACAAATACATGTAGCGTATCGCTATAGGTATGAATACCCGCACGCCTTACTTCACCAAAAGCATCTTTTTCAACAACAGGAGTAAAGGCTGAAGTAGCTCCTCTTTTCCTTGCCTCAACATAAGCTGCTTCAGCATCATCAACCCAAAATGCTATCACCTTCACACCATCTCCATGTTTCCTTACATGTTCTGCTATCAAAGAACCTGAATGCAATGAAGCGGTAAGCATCAGTGTTATCTTTCCCTGATTAATTACATAAGAGGTACGATCTCTCAAGCCTGTTTCAAGCCCTGCATAGGCAAGCGACTGGAAGCCAAGCGCAGTTTTATAAAAATGTGCCGCCTGTTTAGCATTGCCAACATAAAACTCTATATAATCAGTACCGTTAATAGTAAGAAAATCTGCACTTACTTTCTCTTTTGCTTTGGTGATTTGTTCTGCCTCCATATTATTTATGAATGTATTGTTGATAGATGATAAATGCAACACTGGTTAAGGCTGCGGCCCATAATAGCCTCTCAAATAACCTTAGGGCTACAGGTTTTTTATCTCGTGCCATATTATGAAGGTATTAATGTTTTACCTGCCCACGACATATAGTAATCATTTACCTCTGTCTTCAGCGCATCTTCCGTTATCATCATTGGCCTGAAAGGGTCTATCATCACCGCAAGTTCATTGGTTTCCTTTTTGCCAATACTTCTTTCAATAGCACCAGGATGCGGGCCATGGGGGATACCACCCGGATGAAGAGTAATTTGCCCTTTCTTAATATTGTTCCGGCTCATAAAATCTCCGTCAACGTAATATAATATCTCATCAGAGTCAATATTGCTGTGATGGTATGGTGCAGGAATAGCCTGCGGGTGGTAATCATATAAACGGGGTACAAATGAGCAGACCACGAAATTATTTCCTTCAAAGGTCTGGTGAATAGGTGGTGGCATATGTACCCGGCCTGTAATGGGTTCAAAATTGTGAATTGAAAAGGCAAACGGGTAATGGTAACCATCCCAGCCAACAACATCAAACGGATGAGTGCCGTAAATGTACCTATACAACATACCCTGTTTCTTAATCTGTACCAGGAACTCGCCAGTCTCGTCATGTGTTTCTAATCCTTCCGGTATTTTAAAATCACGTTCGCAGAAAGGTGAGTGTTCCAGCAACTGGCCATATTCATTCCTGTAACGTTTAGGTGTAGCAATTGGGCTAAATGATTCAACAATCAATAACCTGTTCTTTTCCGTTTCAAATTCAACCTGATAAATAGTACCCCGGGGAATAACTACATAATCGCCATATTCAAAAGCAATATCGCCATACATAGTTTTAATGCTACCATTGCCTTCGTGAATAAAGATCATTTCATCTGCGTCGGCATTCTTATAAAAATACTCGGTAGATTTCCTTGGAGCAGCAACACCAATCGTCAAATCACTGTTTATAAGTAAGGTTTTTCTACTATCAAGATAATCATTCTCAGGAGGAGTATTAAATGTAACATAACTGCGGGGCTTAAGGTTTTTCTTCACAGCTATTTTAGGTTCAACGGATATTCCTTCTTCAATATGAGTAATTATAGTAGGCGGGTATAAATGATATACCAATGAAGCACTTCCGGAGAATCCTTGTGTACCTACAAGCTCTTCCTGGTAAAGTGTCCCATCTTTTTTTCTGAATATCGTGTGGCGTTTTTGAGGAATTATTCCCTCCCTGTGATAGTATGGCATTTTTCGTTGCGTTTAGTTATACCTTTTGGGCTACTACTGTAACACAACAAAATTATATGCGACATATGCTTTAAACAATGACCTTAGTCACAGTTTAAAAATGAAGTTTCTAAGGAAAACATATAATATAAAGGAGATAGGAACATTATTAGTCGGAAACATTTGCCGAATGCAAAAGTTGTTGCTGGCTTACTATTTTAATCTTCTTTCCATTTAACTCAATGCTTTTCTCTTTACTTAGCTCTGTAAGCAAACGCGTAGCTGTTTCACGAGCTGTACCAACTATGCTTGCTAATTCTTCACGCGTTATTGATATATCAATGGTACATCCATCGTCTTCGTATCCGTAACTTTCTTTCAGTAGCAATATACTCTGGGCCAATCGTTCTTTAACGGATTTCTGAGCCAGGTCCGTAATTGTTTGTTCCGCTGTTTTAAGCTCTTCAGAAAAAAGGTGTATCACTTTAAACGCCAGACGCGCATTTTTCTCCACCAAATCAAGAAATGCCTTTGCAGGTATGAAGCAAAGTGTAGAGGTTTCTAGTGCAGTAGCAGATGCAGAGTACCTGTCGCCACTAAGGATAGCCCTGTATCCCATAATATCACCATTTTTAGCCAGGTGTATAATCTGGTCTTTGCCATCGGGGCCGGTTTTGGTAACCTTTATTTTACCATTATTCACACAATACAGGCCATGCGGGTATGTATCTTCCTCAAAAATAATCTGACCCTTTTTGTAAGTAACACAGCTCTTATGCAAATCCATTTCACGGGTCTCATCAAGATTCATATCGCTGAAAATTGATTTTAACCTTACACTACAATGGTAACATTCTATTTTGGTTGTTGCAGGCATGGGAAGATTTATTTATCAAATTTAGTATTACTTATCCGTTATAATTCAATTGCAGCGCTATTTTTAAGAGTGTGAGAAAAGTCACATGTTTTAAACCGGGCATGCTTTTTATTTGCAGTAACTTATATTCAATTAATCATGAGCGAAGTTCACGAAGGTCAGAATCTTAACTATTACATAATGATGTACGTAGTTATTTTCAGTTGTATCGGAGTTGTTGCTGCAGTTGCAGAAGCCTTTTTTATAAAATAACTCTAACACATTTATTTTTTCTTCAATAGACTTGCAGGTATCGGCCTACAGCCACAGTTCTTTGCGTGCTCCAAATGCCATTTCAATCTTTGTTCCTTAGTAGGATTCTTTGGCATTTTGTGCTTTTCATGCCATTCCTTGTTCATCTTCTTTCTTATTCTTTTTAACTTTTGAATAGAACCAATAAGAAATTCCGCCCCCGCCTAATATTGGTATCAAGGCGAGTATGGCCGTTGTTTCTTCATAGGCGGTCTGTGTCTTTTTTGTGGCGCCTGCCTGGCACATCGGACATGCCTTGACAAATGCCGGTAGCACAAACAATGCAATCAAAGCAGTATATACTCTTACACTTCTCATAATTAACTGAATTTAGCAATTACCAATACTATCAACACAAAAGGTAGATACACAAAAGAGCCAAACATTAATCCTAAAGCCGATTTGCTTGTTCTGCTTTTATATAATTTATACGCAAATATTACCATACCCACGCCAGCTAAACCAAGTAACCAGCCAACCGATACACCTGCTGAATAGTACATATTGAAAACCAAGCCCGCAGGAATAATTAAGAATGTAGATAGCAATATAATTATGGCGGATGCTTTATTACGGCCTCCTGAAGTCGGCATCATTTTTATGCCTGCTTTGTTATATTCTTCATCAAGCAACCATGCAATTGACCATGTGTGCGGGAATTGCCAGATGAATTGAACCGTGAATAATAACCATGCTTCATTAGATAATCTACCAGTTGCCGCCACACAACCAATTACTACAGGCAATGAACCGGCAATGGCACCGGGTATAATAGTAAGGCGTGTAATTTTCTTTAGTGGAGTGTATATGCCGGCATAAATAATTATTGCAATTAAACCGAGTATAGCACAAAGGCTGTTTACCTGGTAAAGGAGAAATAATCCCACCACGCCTAGAACAGCAGCCACTAAAAGTGCTTCGCCAACCTGCATCCTTCCCGAAGGAAGGGGTCTATTAAGTGTGCGTTTCATCAATTTATCAGAATCTCTTTCAATAACCTGGTTCAGTGTATTGGCCGCACCGGTTATCATAAAACCGCCAATAGAGATGAGCCAAATAATTGATGGTTCTATATGCCTGTTACTTGCCCACAGGTAAGCCATAGCAGCTGAAAATACCACCAGTGACGAGAGCCTTATTTTTATAAGTTGGGTATAATCAGCAAGTTTTGACTGCAACGCTTTTACGGGCGAATTGATTGCGGTTATTGTTTCCATATTAGTTTAAATAAACAAGTATGTAAAGAATTGGCCATATAGCCACCACAAAATACCAGTACATGCTGCAAGCTATAATCCTGCTCTTTAAAACTCCGAAAGGCAAAGGCTTACGAAAGGATGAAAAGAGGTAAAGCAATATTGTGAGCCCTACTAATACATGCGCCCCATGCAACCCTATAAGCGTGTAGAAAAAAGCGCCATAGAGGCTGGAATGCGTGGTGAGCCCATAGCCGACCAGTTTTACCCATTCCGTTCCCTGAACAGCAAGGAACGTTGCTCCCAACAAAAGGGCTGCCGTTAACAATCCTTTCGACCTGATTTTAATATAGGCCGCACTCTTCACCCGCCTCCCAAACATATACAAGGCGAAAGCGCTGGATAAAAGTACTAACGTATTCACAGCAGTTACCTCTATGGGTAAGCGTGGCTGCCCTGCAGGTGGCCAAACCATAACCCCGGCACGGTTAACTATATATGCGCTTATAAGGCCTGCGAAAAACATGGCCTCAGTGGCAAGCACAAACACCATACCAATTATACCATCGCTGGTTATTTTCTTTTCTTGTATAGGCGCGGTCATTACAGCTTCCATTTTTAAGTTGAATTAATGAGGTTTTGTTACATCAAGCGGAACAGCAGTGATGTCCGGATATACACCAAAGAAAAACGCGAATAATATCAGCAATACTGAAGCTATTACTATAAATACCAGCAACGGTTCATACTTCAGGTGCATAAAATTGCGCATCACTAAAGCCGTTTTCCATATGGCTGTACCAAATATGAGTATAATTGCCAAACCAGGTGATACCAGGTAGCCCACAAGCAAACTTACAGACAATAATGCTAGCAAGGTTAATAATATTCTTGTATAATGCGGGTGTCCATGATAGTCATGTTCTGCATCTGGGAAAATGGCGTTGTCGTTGTTATGTGTGACAGTTTCCATAGTGTTTAATTTTAAAGGTTATTTAGCTATATAAAGAAGAGGAAATAAGAATATCCAGATAAGGTCGACCATATGCCAATACATACCTGCTAATTCAACGCGGTGAAGGTTTTTACCTTTTCGTACCTGCATCATAATAATGAACATTACAATTATTCCGACAAGTACGTGTGTTCCGTGAAGGCCAGTCATTATATAATAGAAAGACCAGAATAATGAATTCACATGGTCTCCCGCTTGTTGCAGATGTGGGCTGGTAAATGTGAAACCTTCACTGATTTCATGGTAATATTCTATTGATTTATCGACCAGAAATATTAAACCACCTGCAATTGTGCATGTCATCCATGTCAGTACTTTCGGAATGTCCCTATGTTGTGCGGCTTCGTGTGCCCTGACTATAGTGTAGCTACTGCAAAGCAGAACCACCGTATTAATAGCGCCTATTAGTGTAGATGTATGTGCAGCCATTTCACTCCACTGCGGGTAACGAAGACGATACTGCAAGTAGGTGGCAATTAACCCCCCGAATATTACTAATTCACCTGCAATAAGGACCCACATGCCAAGGCGGCCTTCGGGAACCTTATTTATGGGTAGCGAAAGATGTTGCTGTTTTGTGCTCATAGTTGTTTTGTGTTACATTGTTAGTGTCATTTTTGCCTTGAACATTTTGTGGGAGAAAATCTGCGCCTTCACCGGGAAGGCTATATTCATAAGGGCCGTGATAAACCACCGGGTAAGTTTGGAAATTGCCATGCGGAGGAGGAGAATCTGCAACCCATTCGAGTGTGTTTGATTCCCACGGATTCTTAACTCCCTTCTTGGCTTTGGCCAAACTGGTGAATAAATTATACAGGAATATGAATTGTGAGAGTATGAGAATTATAGCGCTTATTGTCGCGATTTTCTCGAAAGTAATATAAGGCTCTCTCATTATCAGGCTGAAGTCCGAATAATCATTTATCCTCCTGTGCTGACCGGCAAGGCCATTGAAGAAAAGTACGAACCATGTAACGTTGAATGCAAAGAATGTGAGCCAAAAGTGCAGTTTACCTAATCCCGCGTTAAGCGATTTACCTGTAAACTTCGGAAACCAGTAATAGATAGCCGCGAAAAAACCAAAGAATATATCGGGGAATAATGTGTAGTGGAAATGAGCAACTACAAAATAGGTATCATGTGCATAAATATCGAAAGTATTTGAGCCCAGGAACAGACCAGTCAATCCACCTATAAGGAAGAGGCCGATGAAGCCCAACACCCACATCATAGGCACACTGAATTTAATTGAACCCTTCCACAATGTTGCCATAAACGAAAGAAATATGCCGGCAAAGGGAATTGATATAAGAATGGTGCCTATACTAAAGAAAGTTGCCATGCGCGGGTCGATACCTGCTACAAACTGGTGATGGGCCCATACAAGAACCGAAAGTACTGCCGATACCAGTGCCATGTATATAATTGGTTTATACCCAAATAATGGCTTGCGTGCGAATACCGGCAATATTTCAGCCAGTACCCCTAACGCAGGCAAAAGCAATACATATACCTCAGGGTGGCCAAAGAACCAAAACAAGTGTTCCCATAACATTGGGTCGCCGCCACGTGCGGGGTCATAGAAGCCTGTGCCAAGTATATTATCAAAAAGCAACATGAAAGCGCCTGCGACAAGCGGGCCTACTGAAAACATAAATATTACTGATGCAATATTAATGAACCATACTACTATCGGTACTCTGAAAGCTGTCATACCTTTAGTGCGCTTATTAATAGTTGTAACAACGAAGTTGATACCCCCCATTAACATGGCTACGAGCTCTAAGGCTACTGCAAGTATCATCAGGCTTACTCCTGAAAAAAGCGCTGTAAAGAAATGAGGATTGTGGTTAACATATCCCCCTGCAGAGAAAGGAGGGTACATTGTCCATCCACCGCCAAATGCACCACCAGGAACGAAGAATGATGCAAGTAAAACCACTGCGCTCAGAAAAAATATCCAGAACGATAACATATTTACAGTTGGAAAAGCCATATCATCGGTACCTATCATTAGCGGAATAAGCAGGTTGCCTAAAGCTGACAATAGCACAGGCATACCTACCCAGAACACCATAATCATGCCATGGCAAGTTACAAATGCATTATATTGAGTTGCGCTCAGGTGGCCGAAAAGAGGGATTGATGCATTAGGATAAGCCAGGTTATACCTGAAAACATAGGCCAGGAATCCTCCAACCCCCGCCATAATTATGCCCATAATAGCATACTGCATTCCAATTACTTTATGGTCGGTGGAGAAGATATACTTACTCCAGAAGCTTTGTTTGTGTAATGTAGCGTCCATATCTGATTCTTGTTTTAAGTGTTATTTCATTGCTGTTTTACGCCCGTTTGCTGTATATAACGAGTCTATGTAATGCTTGTATTTATCTTCCGATTCAACCATTACAAAATTCCTCATCTTAGAGTGAAGCACGCCACATATTTGGGTGCATGATATATCGTACTTACCCTCCTTAGTAAGGTTAAACCAGCGCACAACAGTACGGCCAGGTAATACATCTTGCTTAAACCTTGCATTAGCCAGGAAAAAACTATGTATTACATCCTGAGAGCGTAATTCAAATACTACATTTTTATTAATAGGTACATGAAGTGAACTATTCATATCATCTACAATTACATCATCCGCTGTATTTAATATACCATCGGGTCCCGGGTAAACAAATATCCAGTTCCATTGCCTGGCTATAATACCTACCTTAACGTCTGCCTTTGCGGGCACTGATTCAATCTGTCCCCATGCATCATGTTCGCAGTAAAGAATCACAAAATCGCTTCCTAATAGCAAAACAAGCGCTACTACAACCCATTTAAAATGTTTTCGCTTTTCTCCTGTTATGTATTCCGCCTTGGGCGCTGCCTTTCGGTTATACTTAATTAATGGATAAAGTAAAACGAATAAACTAATTACAAATGCTATGGCTACAAAAGCAAATATTAACCAGAAAAGGTTATCTATTTCTTGCCCATACGTGCTGACATTCTCCGGAAATATGTTCATAGGTTTATTTTTTATGAATGCAAAATAACTGCGGTTGAATGGTGAGTAGCATGATTAAAGTCACATTCTTATATGATTATTTACACCCGGCGTGGGATGCATAGAATAGCGCTGCTTTCCCAATTCATCTTGTATCTTAACAGCTAAAACCACTTTGTGTTTTCAGCATTTACGGGGCAAGAGAAGTTATATGATGTGAATCATGTCAATTTATGCGGCATATCATATAAGATAGCCTTATATGCTTGTTTCTTTGCTTCAGAATCTTAATCAATAATATTTTAAAACCTTAAGTCATGTCAACATTTAATATCAAAAAAATTCTCGTTCCGATAGATTTTTCGGAAGCGGGAGAAAAAGCTATAATTCAGGCAATTTATATGGCCAAACAGAACAATGCAAGTATAACATTGGTGCATATTGTAGAAAGTATGATGGAATCGTATGACTACAGTTCACTCGGGTTATCAAAAACGTTTAAGTTAGAGTTTGAAACCATATTGCACAATTCACTGAAAGAGAAAATGGAAGAATTAAAAGGCAAAATCAATAAACAGGGTATTGAGGATGTTGATTATTTTATTGAAGGGGGAAAAGTATATAAGAAGGTGTTGGAATTAGCTAATTCAACAAAAGCGGATATTATTATAATGGGAACACACGGTGTATCAGGATTTAAAGAATTTATTATGGGAAGTAACACCTTTAGGGTGGTTGGAGGAGCAAAATGCCCCGTTCTTTCTATTCAACAGAAATCAATGAAGGACGGCTTTTCAGATATTCTTTTACCTTTCAGGGATAAGCCTCATTCAAGGGAAAGCGTAGATTATGCAATAAGTATTGCAAAAATGTACGATGCTACCATACATATATTGGGGATAAATACCGACCCGGATATAGAAGCGTTGAAAAAAATTCAGTATGAAGCAAAACAAATAGAGGTTATTTTAGACAAGAAAGGTGTAAAATACACTACAGATATATTGACTGGTCATTATGTATCGAGCCTTATACTTAGCTTTGCTGAGAATAAAAAAGCTGACATGATTGTAATGATGGCGGACCTTGATAAAATGGCTATTACAGAGTATATTGTGGGGCCGGTTGCACAACAACTAGTAAATCACTCTAAAATTCCTGTACTTAGCATTATTCCTGCATTTAATCCGTCAACATCAAACCTTCAACTTATAGGAGACCCTACTTTCTGATCGAATAAATTAAACAGGTTAACATTAAAAAAACAAAACATTATGGAAATTATAATTGAATCTCCTCATTTCACAGTTAATTCTCTGTTAGAGGCATACATAAACAAGAGAGTAGAAAGATTGTCTCATCTCAATGACCAGTTATTGCGCGGTGACGTTCTTCTTAAACTTGATAAATCAGACACGGACGATAATAAAATATGTGAAATAAAAATTCATGCGCCTCGTAAGAACTTCTTCGCAATAAGCAAATGCTCAACATTTGAAGACGCTGTAGCAGATACAATCCATTCGCTTGAGAAGCAAATGAGAAAACAGAAAACCAAATTCAGCAAGACTAAAGAAAAGCTGGAAATGCCTGATATTGCTGAAGAAGAATCGGAATAAGCACAATTGCTCAAATGGATTACAAGGTATCGATTCAATTTTTAGGCGCTGCCGGAACGGTAACGGGGTCGAAGCATCTGCTAAAAACCCCTGAGAAGAATATTCTTATAGATTGCGGGCTCTTCCAGGGGATAAAAGCTCTTCGGAGACGTAACTGGGATGCCCTGCCATTTCCGGCTGATAAGATAGACCTTATTATTATTACCCATGCGCACCTAGATCATACCGGATATTTGCCTCTTATTGTAAAAGCCGGCTATAAGGGTAAAATACTTATGACTCACCCTACAAAAGATTTAACTGAGGTTATTCTTCGCGATAGCGCTAAAATACAGGAAGAAGACGCAGAAAAAGCAAACAAGCATGGTTATACAAAACACAAACCTGCCCTTCCGCTTTATACATTGGCTGAAGCTGAGAAGTGTTTCAGCCAATTTGTATCATACAATGATGATGAATGGGTAAAAGTTTCTGATGATATATGCTTTCGGTTCATAAAGAATGGCCATATACTTGGTTCGGCCTTTGTAGAAATACAGTGTTTCGGAAAAAGAATTATCTTTTCAGGTGATATTGGCCGGCAGCAGTCGGAGATATTAGATGCACCTTCTGTAATTAAAGAAACTGATTTCCTTATTATGGAAAGCACCTATGGAGACAGGCTCCACCCTGCAGTTCCTTCAAGTCTTCAACTTGCCGATATAATTAATTCCACCATTCGTAAAAAGGGAAATATAATTATACCCAGTTTTGCGGTAGGCCGTGCACAGGAATTAATGCACATTATAACCCGGCTGAAGAAAGAAAAAAGCATTCCTGACATACCTGTTTACATGGACAGCCCAATGGGCGCCGATGTGTTGGCTATTATGGATAAATACCCGCAATGGCATAAACTCCCGGAAAGAGAGTATGTAGCTATGTGTAAGGATATAACAACAATACGCGATTATCATGAAACCGAAAAGGTAATACAGAAAAAAGGAAGTAAGTTAATTATAGCGGCTAGCGGAATGCTTACCGGCGGACGGGTATTGGAATACATAAAGAACTACATTGGCCAAAAGAAAAATACTGTTTTACTGGTGGGTTACCAGGCCGAAGGAACACGCGGAAGGGCGCTAAAAGAAGGTACGCATGAAATAAAGATACATGGGAAGTATTACCAGGTAAGTGCGAGAGTAGCAGTTATAGGTTCTCTTTCAGGCCACGCCGATCAGGGAGAAATGATAGGCTGGCTTGGTAATTTTGAAAAGAAGCCGGCAAAAATATTCCTTGTACACGGAGAGCCTATGTCGCAAGAAGCTTTCAGAGTTAAGATAGAACATGAATTCAATATTCCTGTGGAAATTCCTTCACAGGAGCAGGAATTGGATATGTTCTCCCTTGAAGATGTGAAGAAGCCTTCTTCGTCGGTTGAAACATCAACTACTAAACAGTAATCTTAAACAGGTCAAACGCCTCTTTGGCAATACTTTCCCGATGATCGGGGTGGGCCACATTTATAAGTTCCTTTATCCTCTGTTTAATACTTTTACCATACAAATCGGCAATACCATATTCAGTAACTATATAGTGAACATGTGCCCTTGTAGTAACCACTCCTGAACCCTGTTTCAGTTCCGATACAATTTTCGATTCTCCCTTCTTTGTTGTTGATGGCATGGCAATAATAGGTTTTCCGCCCTCTGAGAGAGATACCCCTCTTATAAAATCCATTTGCCCTCCAACACCTGAATACAGGTGACTCCCAATAGAATCGGCACATACCTGGCCTGTTATATCCACCTCGATTGCGCTATTTATAGCAACAGCTTTAGGGTTTTGCTTTATTATGTGGGTATCGTTTACATATGCGGAATCATGCAGTTCGAACATCGGGTTATTATCAATATAGTCGTATAGTTTGCGGGTACCCAACGCAAAAGCGCTTATTACCTTCCCTGGATTTGTTTTTTTCATTTCTCCAGTTACTACTCCTCGTTCTATCAAGTCAATTATACCATCAGAGAACATTTCCGTATGTACGCCCAAATGTTTACGGTCATATAGTTTGCCCAATACTGCATCGGGAATTCTTCCAATCCCCATCTGCAAAGTCGCACCATCTTCTATCAAACTTGCTACATTATCCGCTATTTTTAAATCAATTTCATCTGCCCCGCTCATTGCTGATTCAGGCAAAGGGTCATTAACTTCAACCATGCTACTGAAACGCGAAGAATGAATTATTGCTCCGCCAAAGGTCCTTGGCATATTAGGATTCACCTGTGCTATGATGTATTTAGCATTTTCCATGGCTGCAATAGCAGCATCGACCGATACACCCAAGCTGCAAAAGCCATGTTCATCCGGAGGTGATACCTGTAACAAAGCAACGTCAATTTTAATGATTCCCCTTCTGAACAAGGCTGGTACTTCGCTCATAAATACAGGGATATAATCAGCAATACCCTTATTAACCGATTCCCTCATATTTGCTGCAATAAAAAAACAATGCACATTAAAGTGTGTCTTCATCTCCTCAGTAGCATAAGGGACCTTTCCTTCTGTGTGAAGGTGATAGACAGATACATTGGTCAGCTTCTTGCCTGTTTCGGTCATAGCATTAATTAGTTGCTGTGGTGCGGCGGCGGCTGTTTGTATAAACACATTATACCCTGACTGCAGGACTGATAATGCCTCTTGAGCAGACTTATATATTGCTGTTTTCATGTTGCAAATTTTGCTAAAACCATTCCCCGTATGTATGATACAAATCACCTTCAATACTGAGTGATATCATCCATAATCCTTGCCTGTTACTGTTCTTTTGCATTGTCAAACGCGAAATAAAATGTTAAACATTAAGCATATATTAACTCTGAGTACTTTAACAGCTGCCACACTAACGGCAATTGCTCAAAATACGGGATGGACACTTAAGGCTTGCATCGATACAGGTATTCAACGAAACATAAGCCTGAAACAGGGCCAGGTTACCAATGCTATTGATGCAATAAACCTTGAGCAATCAAAGGCAAATCTTTACCCTGCGGTAAATATTACCGATGCACCTGGCTTCAGCTTTGGTAAAACTCAAAACTCCACCGGAGAATACGTAGCTGAAAACACCTCTTCAAATTCCTTTGCCCTTACCGCCAACGTGACCCTTTATAACGGGCTCAGTTACCAGAACGCCATTCATGAAAATGACTACAATTACCAGGCAGGTGTGCAGAGTGTGGAAATAACAAAGAACAATATATCGCTGAACATTTTAACAGCTTATATGCAGGTTTTAGCTAATTACGAAGGTGTCGATATAGCCGAATCGCAGATGCAGGCTACACAGGCGCAAATAGAGCAAACAAAAATTTATGTGCAGGCCGGGAAATACCCTGAACTCAATTTGTTGCAGATTCAATCGCAGCTGGCAAGTGATAAACTTGCAAAAGTGAATGCTGAGAATCAACTCAAACTTGCGAAAGTTAACCTTATGCAATTAATGAACCTGCCCATAGATTATTCTTTTGAAACTGAACGCCCTGCCAGTATAGATTCCCTGCTAAACCTTACTGCTCTTACAACAAACGATATTTATAATACCGCTACTGGGTTTCTTCCACAAGTTAAAAACGCACAGTTAATAACTCAGGCCGGTGCTTCAGGGGTAAAAGTTGCTCAATCACTTTACTATCCTAAACTCACAATGAGCGGAAGTATAAGGTCAACCGGAAACAGTTTGATTTATAATGAATATTACCAGGAAGGCACCATTGGATTTGTAGAACCTTACCCTGCCGAACAAGTTGTGGGTTATAACCTGGAAAGTAGTTCCAGTAACAACTTTTCAAACCTGTGGAGCCAGTTAAATAGCAATTTTAACCAGTTTATCGGTTTTAATTTAAGCATACCTATTTTCAACAGCTTTATAGCAAAAAATACTGTGGCAATTGCTAAATTGAATATGAAAAACGCGCAATTGAACGAAGAGGCCGTGAAAATTACGTTAAGACAGACTATTGAGCAAGCCTATACTAACCTGCTTGCAGCTGCTGAACAGTATTCGGCTTCAAAAGATGCTCTTACATCAGAAGAAGAGACTTTTAATAATATGGATAAAAAGTTCAAAGTCGGACTTGAAAATGCAACCGATTATTTGATTGAAAAATCAAACTATACAAAAGCCCAGCAAAATGTTGCACAGGCAAAATACAATTACCTGCTACAGGTAAAACTGGTCGATTTCTACCTTGGCAAACCCCTAACCTTTTAACAGTATGAAAAAGAAAACAGTAATCATAATTATTTCAATACTATTAGGCCTTGTGCTGGTATTTATTGCAAGCAAAAAGTTTTTCGGCAAGAGCAATGAGAAAGTTTACTATTGGCGGACTTCCCCTGTGGAAAAAGGTGATGTAAATGTAGTAATTACTGCAACCGGTACACTTGCGGCTGATACCACCATACAGGTTGGTACAGAAGTAACAGGTGTTCTTGAAAAGCAGTTTGTAGATTTTAATTCCACAGTTAAAAAAGGTCAAATTATAGCCCTTATTGATACTACATTGCTCTATCCCGCTATGCTTGATGCCAGAGCACAATGGGAAAAAGCCCAGGCACAGTGCGACGAATATAAACGGGAACTTGACAGAGCTAAGGTTCTTCTAGATAATAAAGTGGAAGCACAACAAGATTATGATATTGCCTTAACCAATTATAAGACTCAGCAGGCTTTAGTAAATCAACTTCAGGCCGATTATAACCGTGCCCTTGTTAACTTACATTATGCCACTATTCGCGCCCCGTTTAATGGCATTGTAATTTCACGAACGTATGATGTTGGTATTATGGTTATTGCCAGTTTCAGCACTCCTACCTTATTTACCATTGCAAACGACCTCACCAAAATGCAGGTGCAGGCAAATGTTGATGAGGCAGATATAGGGCGCTTGAAGGAAGGGCAGACGGCCAATTTTACGGTGGATGCCTACCCTGATACTGTATTTAACGGTATTGTTACCCAAATAAGAAGAAACCCGGTTATGGTTCAGAATGTAGTGAATTATGTGGTAATTATAGAATCGCCTAACCCTGATTTGAAATTGATACCTGGCCTTACCGCGAATATTAATATTAATGTACTGACTCACAAGAATATACTTAAAGTTCCTTCCAACGCGCTGAGTTTTGTACCTCCAACCGAGTATCTTGATGGGACCGCAGCAATTCCTGATTCTGTTAAAAGAAAGGTTGAAGTGCAATCACAACAGGTCGCAAATAAAATAATCCCTTCCTCAACAGAATTGGCCAAAACATACATATGGGTACAAAGAGGAAGTGATATTTATCCCGTATCTGTACTTAAAGGATTATCAGATGGGATATTCACGGAAGTAAGCGGTGACCTAAAGCTTGGCGACATGATTGTGACGGGTATAAATATCTCTTCAGCAGCAGATACCCAAACCAGCCCGAGTTCCGGCCAGCAGAATCCGTTTATGCCAAAGTTCCCTACGCATCCTAAGAAATAACAACATGGCACATGCATTAATATCAGTAAAAGACCTTGTAAAAACATACCAGATGGGCGATAACGTTGTACACGCCCTTAGAGGTGTTTCGATTGATATTAATAAGGGAGACTTTGTTGCTATAATGGGCGCAAGTGGCTCAGGAAAATCTACCTTTATGAACACTCTTGGCTGCCTTGATAAACCTACCAGCGGTGAATACTACCTTGATGACGTGGATGCACTAAACCTTACCAGGAACCAACTGGCTGAACTTAGAAATAAAAAAATAGGTTTTATTTTTCAATCTTTTAATATTCTTGCCCGAACTTCTGCTTTGGAAAATGTTGAACTGCCATTATTATATAATAATAAAGTAAGTGCCAAGGAAAGAAAAGAAAAAGCGATTAAGGCCCTTGAAGCTGTGGGGCTTGCCGAACGAATGCATAATATGCCGAACCAGTTATCGGGCGGGCAACAACAACGGGTTGCTATAGCAAGGGCACTGGTAAATGAACCAGTTGTAATTATGGCCGATGAACCTACGGGCAACCTGGATACGCGCACCAGCTATGAAATAATGGATATTTTCCAGAACCTTAATAAAAATGGTATTACTATAGTAATGGTAACCCATGAACCTGATATTGCAAAATGTGCTATAGATAATGTAATATTCAGGGATGGAAAAATCATTGGCAACAAAAAAGTACAGGACAGGGTTATTGCAGGTGAAGAACTTAAAAAAATGCCTGTCGAAAATATAGATTCTTCCATATGAAAATTTTAAAGCTTCTTATAATAGCGTACCGTTCGTTGAGTAAAAATAAACTCAGGAGTTTTCTTACCATGTTGGGTATAATCATCGGGGTTGCTTCGGTAATTGCCATGTTAGCCATTGGACAGGGCTCAAAGAAGAACATTGAAGATTCTATTTCCAGCCTGGGAGTGAACACAATTATGGTTATGCCCGGAGCTATTACCAGCGGTGGCATAAGGTTATCGACCGGTAGTGCCAACAGCCTTAAGGATGAGGACGAAGAAGCGGTAGCACAACGCTGTGATTTGCTGGAATATATTACTCCCTTGGTTTACCAGGGTGTGCAGGTAGTTGCAGGCGACCAAAACTGGTCAACTATTATTTACGGTGCAAGGGCTCCTTATTTTGATATACGTTCAATAACCGTTTCTATAGGTACCAAGTACACTGAAGAGGACGAGCATTCAGCTGCTAAAGTTTGTGTTATAGGGCATACAGTTGATTCAAATCTCTTTGGCCCCGGCGCCAATCCTGTTGGTCTTACCATCCGTATAAACAGTGTTCCTTTCCGTATCATAGGCATGTATGACCGTAAAGGGCAAAATGCTTTCGGACAAGATCAGGACGATGCCATTATCGCGCCTTTCTCTACGGTTCAAAAAAGGATGATGTCGAGCAGCGATAACCTTAATTCAATTTATTGCTCTGCCAAAAGCCCCGATCTTATTGATGATGCCGTAGATGAAATAAGCAAGGTGTTGCGCCAACGCCATAAACTTGCACCATCTGATGATGACGATTTTACTGTCCGCACAGAAAAAGATATTTCAAATATATTCGGCAGTGTTACAACGATTATGACTATTCTCCTTGCCAGTGTTGCAGGTATATCACTACTCGTTGGTGGTATAGGCATTATGAATATAATGCTTGTTTCGGTGACGGAAAGAACACGCGAAATAGGTATACGCCTGGCTGTAGGCGCTAAAGGCAGGGATATACTTGTGCAGTTTATGATTGAATCTATTCTTATAAGTTTTATAGGTGGTTTTATAGGCGTATGCCTGGGCATCGGCATATCTTCAGTAGTGAGCCGCTTTGGTGGGTGGCCAGTTACAGTAACTGTCTCTTCGGTACTTCTGTCCTTTATATTTTCAGCTATTATAGGAATATTTTTCGGCTGGTACCCTGCACGTAAAGCCGCAAACCTTAACCCAATTGATGCCCTCAGGTATGAATAAAATGAGGGTGCTGATAAAAATCACCTAAATACTTGATTGTTCTCATTAGCAATAGTACATTCACACAATACTTTTGGGTTATAAATAAAAAGTTATGAAAACAGACCTGGAAATACAAAAAGATGTAATGGAAGAACTCAAATGGGAGCCATTCCTGAATTCAGCAGAAATAGGAGTTTCTGTGAAAAATGGTATTGTTTCCCTGTCGGGCACGGTAGATAACTATGCCAAGAAAATTATGGCAGAAAAGGCAGCCAGGAAAATTGAGGGAGTAAAAGCGGTAGCTGAAGAAATAGAAGTAAAACTTGCAGACAGTGGGTGGAGAGATGATGTTGAGATTGCAGAAGCTATATTAAACACATTGAAATGGCAAACATCATTAGATGAAGACCAGGTAAAAATTAAGGTGGAAAATGGCTGGGTAACCCTTGACGGTATTGTTAACTGGATATTCGAAAAGAACAAAATCACCGAACTCGTAGAAAACCTTTTGGGTGTGCGAGGAATAACCTGCCTTATTAAGGTTGCACCCCAAATACCGATTAACGAAGTAAAACGTAAGATAAATGCAGCTTTTCACCGCAGTGCTACAGTAGATGCTTCCAACATTACTATTGAAACTGCGGGAAATACAGTAATACTTACCGGCAAGGTTCGTTCACTCACAGAAAAGAAAGATGCCGAAGATGCGGCCTGGCTTGCTCCGGGAGTTACCGAAGTAAAAAATGACTTAGTAGTAGATTCAGCGAAAGTAATGGCTGAATAAATTGTACTCTTAAACAAAATACTATGGAAAACACAGAGCAACAGGAAACGCACGAAAACCATAATACGGGCAAAATAATAGGTGCGTTATTATTGGGGAGCGTTTTAGGGGCAGGATTAGGTTTGTTATTTGCACCTGATTCAGGAGACGGGGCCCGGAAGAAAGTATGGGATGAGCTTAAAGAAAGGTTGGGAGAACTAAAAGATAAAGCAGGTGAGCACCATTGCCAAGGCTGTAATTGCAAAAAAGAAGGAGAACCCAGCCAAAAGGTATAATTTAATGTTTGATTTAAGTAAATTTACTATTATGAATTAAACAAAAACCTTAAGCGATGCATATAAGACGAGCAAACATAAGTGATATTGATGAAATAGGGACATTGTATAAAGATACTATCAATACTTTAAATTCCAAAGATTACACTAAGGAACAAATTGTAGCTTGGACTGCAACCTATAATAACGAAGCCGGCTGGATACGCAGGATAGAAGAACAGCATTTTTACGTAGCTACTATTGATGATATAATAGTAGGCTTTGCTTCAATTGATAATAATGGCTATTTCGACCTCTTATACGTACATAAAGATTTTCAGAAGCAGGGAATTGCCACCAACCTTTGCAGTACTATAGAGAATAAGGCCAAAGAAATGGGCTTTGATGAAATTACCGTACAATCGAGCATTACCGCTAAACCTTTTTTTACTTCACAGGGTTTTATACAAACCAGTGAAAAGAAGAAAGAGATAAATGGGGTGCCGTTTACCAACGCCGTAATGAGCAAAAAAATATAAAGGTTCATCTTCATGGTAAAAGCCCCATTAAACAGGTTGCGACTAAGACGATTGGGGGTAGATACCCAAAAGGAATATGTTGCCTACCTAAGAGTAGATTCACATATAGCTATGTCGGAAGGCTTTGAAGCCCTTACGCGTATACGTGTGCATAGTGGCAATACTTCCATTGTTGCCAGTCTTTATATTGTTCATTCCAATATGCTAAAGAAAGGTGAGCTTGGTTTATCTGAAATGGCATTTAATGCATTAAGTGCAAAAGAGGGTGGATATGTTACTATAGCACACCTGGAGCCTATAAATTCTCTTAGCTATGTCCGCTCTAAAATTTACGGGAACAGGGTTACAGGTAAAGAGATGAAGGAAATAATTACTGACATAGTTGCCGGTAATTATTCTAATGTTCACATGGCTTCATTTATTACTGCTTTTGGCGGTGAAAATATGAATCTTGACGAAATAATTTCGCTTACCCGAGCTATGATAGAAAGCGGTTCACAAATGAAATGGGGTAAAAGCGTGGTTGTTGATAAGCATTGCATTGGTGGGTTACCCGGAAACCGAACGACACCAATAATAGTTTCAATAGTTTCTTCTTTGGGTTTAATAATGCCCAAGACATCTTCGCGGGCTATTACCTCACCTGCCGGAACAGCCGACACAATGGAAGTAATGGCTCCGGTAAATCTTTCGCTTAAAAAAATAAAAGCAGTTGTAGATAAGGAAGGTGGATGCGTTGCATGGGGAAGTAATGCCAGGCTAAGCCCTGCCGATGATATTTTAATACGTATTGAACGAGCACTTGACCTTGACAGTGAGGGGCAGATGATAGCTTCGGTTTTATCTAAAAAGAAAGCCGTTGGCTCTACTCATGTGGTTATTGATATACCCGTAGGAGATACGGTAAAAATAAGGAGTATTGAAGCAGCTAATCACCTTAAGGTATTAATGGAAAAGACCGGCAATGCAATAGGATTAAAAATAAAAGTAGTAGTTACCGATGGCTCGCAGCCCGTAGGTAAAGGTATTGGGCCATCTCTGGAAGCTATGGATATATTAGCCGTTCTGAGGAATGAAAAAGAAGCTCCGTCAGACTTAAGGAGCCGCTCCTTATTACTGGCGGGGGAATTATTGGAACTGGTAGGCCTCGCAGAAAGCGGAAAAGGAAATGAAATGGCTGCAAAAGCTTTATCATCAGGAAAGGCATATCAAAAGTTCATGGCTATATGTAAAATGCAAGGTGGCTTTACTGAACCCGGGTTTGCCAAATATATGCATGATGTGAAAGCGGATAAAGAAGGTACAATATGCGCAATTGATAACCGTAAGCTATCCAGGGTTGCAAAACTTGCAGGAGCACCCGACCATGCACGAGCAGGTTTATTGTTCCTTTCGCCCATTGGCAGAAAAGTAAATGTTGACGATATATTATACACCATATTTACAGAAACCGAAGGGGAATTGGAATATGTGCTCGAATATCAGAAAACAGAAAAAGACATAATAACTATACAATAAAACAGAATAAATCATGAAAACCATAGTATTTGCTTATCCTGGAAATGAAACCCTTGCAGATAATATCTGCAATACATTAGGATTTGAAAGGGGAAAATTTGAAATACGAAGTTTCCCTGATGGAGAAACATATATACGGCTTGAAAGTGAAGTAAAGGGGAAGAATGCAATAGTAGTTTGTACACTGGACAGGCCGGACAGTAAATTATTGCCTTTATATTTCCTTTCTGAAATTATCAGCGATGGTGGCGCTTTCAGGTTAACACTTGTGGCTCCTTACCTGGCTTATATGAGGCAGGATAAACAATTTAATCCCGGTGAGTGCGTAACATCACACCATTTTGCGAACCTGCTTTCTTCTTTTATTGATGAACTGATAACTGTTGACCCGCACCTTCACCGTATATCAAGCCTTGACAAAATATATTCAGTACCTACATATACTATTCATTGCGCGCCCTTGATATCGTCCTGGATAAAAGAAAATATTCCCAACCCACTTTTAATCGGACCTGACGGAGAGAGTAAACAATGGGTTAGTGAAGTAGCTGAGGATGCTGGGGCCAGGTATACTGTTTTGAATAAAGTGCACATAGGCAGCGATAAGGTAAAAGTATCTGTACCTCATATTGAAAAATACAGAAAAACGCATACACCCGTCATTGTAGATGATATCATGTCGTCGGGTAAAACAATGATTGAGACTTTAGGACATTTGAAAAGAGAAGGAACATTACCACCTATCTGCCTGGGTATACATGCCATTTTTGCCGGAGATGCTTATGAAAAAATTAAAGAAGGTGGGGCACAGAGAATTGTTACTTGCAATACTATTCCACATTCCAGCAATGCTATTGATGTGAATTCATTAATTGTAAATGCAGTAAAGGGCTTACGCGTAGAGGCCCCCGTAATAGAAATGTAGGAATTAGACATTACATAGCCAGGTGTAATGGAACTACTATCACCGGGATTTCAGAATGCCGGATAACCCTTTCGGCTACACTTCCTACAAACAAATGGCCAAGGCCAGTTCTGCCGTGCGTACCCATTATAATTAAATCGGCCTTGATTTTTTTAGCCATGTCATTTATAGCTTCAAAGGGAATACCTTCTATGGCTAACTTGTTCAGTTTATCGTAAGGATACTTTTGTGATATACCATGTACAACTTCAGCAGCCTGCTTTTCATACTTGCTGTATATTTCAGGACTCATTATTGAACCTTCTATTGTAGAAGTAATGCTGCCAACATCAATTACACATAACAATGTTACAGTAGACGATAGCTGTTTTGCCAGTTCAATTCCTTTTTGGGCTGCATTTTCAGAATGCGGGCTACCGTCAACTGGTATCAGAATATTAGAGTAAATCATAAAATACGGGGTTTAAATTCTACTATTTAATACTTTCTGCAGTAGGCCTGCTCATCTCTTCCCCGGCACGGTTTTCTTCTTCCAGCGTCCAGTTAACGGTTGATGATGTTTCAATCCAATTACTACCCGATTTGCGAAAGACCTGAACTGCAAGACCAAAGGTGTCACTAAAGCCCTGTTCAAGATCCGTTATCCTCATTTTAGGTAAAATGGTCAAAGTACCGTTTGAGTTTACTGTTCTGCACTCACCAATTGTTTTGCTGGAGCTTCTCATAAATTTCTTAGGCGATGCCCCTCCAGACTTAGATGGTTTGACATAAAACTCAAGTTTAAGGTAAGGGAACATCTCTGAAAATGCCTCCTGAATTGCGAATATTTTTCTCTTGTCATTAATTGTAATTTTCATATCGTTTTAATTTATTCGTGAATACTTAGTACAGGAATGTGCGTATGTAAAGTCATTTTCTTTGTCTTACTGAAATGGAATACTCTATGCAGGAATGAATGGTTATGAGGTATCATTACCAGCATTCCGGCATTATTTCTTTCCAGGAACTCATTGGTTTCTTTTTCTAAGTCATTGCCAGCCGGGTAATAAAGTGAGTGATTAATGTTACTCAAAGAATTTTCCAGGTTTACTTCGGCTGCTGCTTTCTGGTAGGTAACAAGCTCTGCAGGTTTCAAAACATCAAAAACCAATAACTTAGAACCAAACAGGCCGATATAATATTTCAGCGTATCGGTTACAGCATCGGGAACAATAGCTGTGAAATCGCATGCAAGAGCCATTTTTTCAGGCTTTGCAAATTTCACGCCTGCCGGTATAGCCAGAACAGGGCTTTTTGCCTTTTTCATTATAGCAGTAGTATCAGTACCCAAAACATCTGAGGCCTTGCCTGTACCGGTTACGGCCATTACTATAAGGTCAGCCTTCATTTCCTCCTCTGTTAATAATATTTCTTCTATAACAAAGCCTGTTTTTACAATGGCTTCCATACCTATTTCGGGATATGAATCGGCCAGTTTCTTTTTCAAGGTTTCAAGATCCGCCGTACATTGTTTTTCTACTTCATCAATAGGAATCATTGCTACAGGCACATCAGCCACAGGTACAGGCACCGAACAAACATGCAACAGAATAAGGTTTGCTTTTGCAAGGCTTGCAACTTCGGCTGCGTACCTTGCACTATTTTCAGCATTAGCTGAAAAATCGGTTGGAACAAGAATTGTTTTCATAATTGGGATTATTAGGATATTGATTTAATGAATTTAATTAAAGACCATAGATAGTCTACAGAAATCCTGTCCCATTGTGAAGGGAGCAAGAGAAGTATAATAATGAGTAAGAGACGCGGGAAAATGTGTCGCATGTCCCACATCGGCTCAACTATTCCGAAGGCGAATGCAGCAAAAAGCACATCAATTCCAAGCAAATAAAGGCTGTAATATTTTATAAAACCTATTATCAGCAACCCTCCGCATATAAGTTCAACGTACGATGTGAAATACGCACCTGTCTTACTTACTAGATTAGGAATTCCCTTGCTTTCAAGCGGGGTATGTATAGTCTCTATAACATTCTTCACTCCTACCCTGAATACTTTATCATATCCCTGCAGGAAGAAAAGCATTCCCAGAAAAACCCTGGCAAGCAATGCTGCTGCTGTTTCATGTGTTGCTGTCGTTAGTTGTATCATCACTTTATTATTTGATACAAAACTACTTCTGCTGCCATCCGGGCAATATGAAGACCATCATATTTCAGTATGATATATATCATGCCCTCTTCAATTATGATTTTCTAAACTTGCGTGACTTCTGAAAGAAGGTTAAGGGATTAAAAAAATGCTTAGCAAGTTTTATGTCTTATTGATCCTAAATTGATTATGTCATGATTTCAATCATACCTATGAATGACAACACACATTTTATTTACACTAGAGTAATCGGTACTTTGTACAATAAAATTACAGGACTATGTTAAACAATCAACATATTAAAGATAAACAGTTAAAACTCTTAGTACCCACAGATTTCTCCGGTACAGGAGTGAATGCGGCGGCTTATGCCATTCAACTATTCCACAAAAAAACAGGCGAGTTAATACTTGAAAACGTATTCCAGGCCCCTAAGGAAAAAGCCGGCACACTAATATCAATAACTGATATATTGCTAAGCGAATCTAAAACCTTGTTAGAAAAGGAACGTAAACATCTTGCTGCAGAGTTTAGAAATGTAAATATCTCCATTGAGTCGGAGGAAGGTAGCATTATTAATACAATTAAGAATGCCATTAAAGCAAAAAACATTAACCTGCTTGTGTTAGGTATACCTAAACGTGCCGCATATTTAACGAGCGTTCCTAAGACATTTATTGAATTGCCTTATTACTGGCCCATGCTTATGGTTCCACAAAGCGCTTTGAAAAATAAATCAAAAGAACTGGTTATTATAATTTCTGAGGATTCACGTCATAGAAATACACTGGAACTTGAAACCTACCTTAAAGACATTAATCTGAAGGACAATAAAATGCATCATATTGAATTTACAACAAATAATAGTGTCGTTCAATTAATGAAGCAACTGGACGAGTTGTTGAAAAAACACAAAATAGGGTTACTGGTGTTTAATACTTTTAAAGGCGACAAACTTCAGAAAGCAATAACAAACCATGAGCTTGACTCCTTATTACTTACTCTTCCGGCCCTTATAATGCAGAATAATGAAGCATGAAAGAATTAATCTAAACAGAGAATCAACTATTTCTACTAAAACCTTATCTTCGCCATATAAAACCTCAAATAGCGAAAGTATGCCTACCACGAAAATGGGCGAAGATATAAACCAGGTTTACAAGTTATTATTTGAAACCGCAGCAGAAAGTCTCCTTATTGTAAATAAAGAAGGTGTTATTCAATTGGTTAATCACCGCACCAACGATATGTTCGGATATGAGGGCAAAGAGCTCATAGGGCAGAAAATGGAAATACTTTTGCCCGAGAAGTACCGTGAAAAACATGTCCATAACCGTGAAGATTATTCAAAGAACCCCAGGCGAAGGTCAATGGGAATGGGAATGGAGCTTTGGGCGAGACGTAAAGACGGTACCGATTTCCCTGTAGAGGTGAGCCTTAACCATTTTGAGGCAGACGGCAACCTTTTTGTTATGGGCCTTATTACTGATATAACAGAAAGGCGAAAAGCAGAAGAGAAAATAAAGATACTTAACGAAGAACTTGAACAACGGGTTGAAGACCGTACACGTGAACTGGAAGAAAGTCAGCGCTTATATAAAACCGTTGCCCGTAATTTCCCCGATGGAACCATTAACGTTTTTGACAAGGACCTTAATTATGTTTTTGTTGAGGGAATGGAGTTGTTTAAATACGGGGTAACCAGTGAAAAACTCGTGGGAACAAGTTACGTAGCGCGCCTTCCTGAAGAAATAAAGCCCTTTATTACTGGAAAACTTACTGATGTATTTGAAACTAAAGCTAATACTTCATTTGAGGTAAGTTTCAGGGATAGGAGCTATATTATGAATGTAGTGGCCCTGCATGATAACGATGGCAATGTGGACCAGATATTACTGGTTGAGAGGGATGCGACACAACAAAAACAAAACGAAGAAGAAATAAGGAAAACACTGCAAAAAGAGATACAGCTTAATGAATTAAAATCGCGATTTGTTTCAATGGCGTCGCATGAATTCAGAACCCCTTTGGGGGCTATACTTTCCTCCACATCATTAATTGAAGAATATCTTACAAAAAAAGATGCTACTATTGACTTTGTTAGGGAAAAGACAGATAAACATATTAAACGTATAAAGTCTTCCATTGGTAACCTTATAAGTATATTGAATGATTTCTTATCTCTTGAAAAACTTGAACAGGGGAAAGTTGAGATTAAGGATTCTATATTTAATATGCCCGATTTCACTAAAGAATTGATAGAGGAAATACAACCCACATTGAAGAAAGGCCAGAAAATAATTTATATTGAAAAAGGGGATATTAAGGAAGTGTTCCTTGATCAGAATACGTTAAGGAATATTATGCTCAACCTTATTTCAAATGCCATTAAATATTCCCCGGAAAATTCCGCTATTGAGGTTTTAACCGTCAGCAATAAAGAAGGCCTTGAAATACTAGTAACTGACCATGGAATGGGAATTCCTGAAGATGACCAGCAACATTTATTCGAGCGCTTCTTCAGGGCAAAAAATGCAACCAATGTTCAGGGTACCGGGCTTGGCCTTAATATTGTGAAGAGATATATTGACCTGATGGGAGGCGAAATATCTTTCACTACAAAAGAAAACCAAGGAACAACCTTTACTGTATATTTGAAGACTCATACCCATTAAAATTATTTAAAATGAAAAAAATCCTGCTTATTGAAGACAATCCTGACATGCGCGACAACACGGCAGAAATACTTGATTTAGCCAATTATGTTGTTGTAACTGCTGAAAATGGTAAAGTAGGCGTTGAAGTTGCCAAACAGGAAAAGCCCGATTTAATTATTTGTGATATTATGATGCCCGACCTTGATGGTTATGGTGTATTGCATATCCTCAGCAATGACCCAAAGACTGCCGGTATCCCGTTTATCTTTTTGACGGCTAAAGCGGAAAAGAGCGATATGCGCAAAGGCATGAACCTAGGTGCTGATGACTACCTGGTTAAACCATTTGATAAAATGGAGTTACTTAACGCCATTGAAACCCGGTTGAAAAGGAGTGAGTTTTTCAAGAAAAACTACACCCGGGATTTAAGTGGATTAGTGGATTTTATTCAAACAGCCAATAAATTCAGCCTGCCGACAAGTGTTTCAACAAACCATAAGCTTCGTAATTTTCCGATAAAGGGTTTTGTTTATCATGAGGGTGATGAACCTATTTCAGTTTTCTTTGTTAACAAGGGAAAAATAAAATCGTGGCGTATGAGTCCCGATGGTAAAGAATTGATTACAGGAATATATGGCGCCGGCGAATTTTTTGGGTATAACTCGATATTGGAAGGCACAAACTATGCAGATTCAGCTACAGCATTAGAAGATGCGGAAGTTGCCCTCATACCAAGGAACGAATTTCTATCATTGGTATATTCTACACAGGAAGTATCAGCCAGGTTTATTAAAATGCTGGTGAATAATATTAATGAAAAAGAAGAGCAGTTACTTAGCCTTGCATATAATTCAGTAAGAGGCAGGGTAGCTGATGCGTTACTGAAACTGGTTAAGAAGACACCGAATAGTCAAAACTTAAGTTTATCGCGGGAAGACCTTGCCAATATGGTTGGGACATCTACTGAATCACTTATTCGCACCCTTTCAGATTTCAAACAGGAAAAAATGGTAGAGATAGACGGAAGAGATGTTAAAGTGGTTAATGCACAAGGCCTGGAGAGAATCAGGAAATTCTCGTAAAGAATATACCCATGGCTATTTAAGGGGGACAGGTTAATTTACCTGCCCTTTTTCGTATCTGGGCAATTTATCTTTTGCTTCCGCATTATTTATATTTTCAATACCCCTTAATAATGCATCAGGATTAAATGAAATACTGTCAATACCATGCTCTACAAGGAATTGGGCATACTCCGGAAAATCGCTAGGGGCCTGTCCGCATAAGCCCACTTTTACACCGGCTTTCTTTGCCTTTTTTATCAGTGTACTCACCATCTGCTCTGCGCCGGCATCCTTCTCATTAAAGAGAGCATGAATGGTGGAATTATCTCTATCAATACCTAAAGTTAATTGAGTAAGGTCGTTTGAGCCGATAGAAAAGCCATCAAATATTTTCGCAAATTCTTCGGCCAGTAAAATATTGTTAGGTATTTCAGCCATCACGTATATTTCCAGTCCATTATCCCCACGTTTCAATCCGTTTTCAGCCATTACCGCTACAACCTTCTTCCCTTCATCAACTGTACGACAAAAAGGTATCATAAGCTTTACATTAGTTAGCCCCATTTCATCTCTCACCATTTTCATGGCCTTGCATTCCAGTTTAAATCCCTCCTTATAACGGTCATCATAATAACGTGATGCCCCACGGAAGCCAATCATAGGGTTTTCTTCTCTGGGTTCAAATTCTTTGCCTCCAATAAGGTTTGCATATTCGTTCGTTTTGAAATCGCTCATCCTTACTATTACATCTTTCGGATAAAAAGCACATGCTATAGTTGCCACAGCGTAAGCAAGTTTTTCAACAAAGTATCCTGCTTTATCTGGGTAATGATGCGTAAGCCTTTCAATGGTAGCTTTTGCTTCCTTATCTTTTAATTCATTAAATTTTATAAGCGCCATAGGGTGTACCTGTATTGTATTGCTTATAATAAACTCTAATCGCATTAACCCTATTCCTCGGTTGGGGTAAAATGAAAAAGAAAACGCCTTATCAGGGTCACCCAATATTAACATAGGTTGGGTTTTGGGCATTTTTATATTCTTCAGGTTAATTTCGCTTTCCTCCCATTTCAGTTTGCCATCATATACAAAACCTTCTTCACCTTCCGAACAACTAACGGTAATCATTTGCCCATCGGTTATTTTACTTGTCGCATCGCCAGTGCCTACGATTGCAGCAATGCCTAATTCACGGGCAACAATTGAGGCATGGCTGGTACGTCCACCTTTATTGGTAATAATAGCAGAGGCCTTCTTTAATATTACATCCCAATCAGGGTTAGTTACATCTGTAACCAGAATCTCTCCCTCTTTAAGCTCATCGCTTTGTGCAGGAGAATTAATGATCCGTGCCTTTCCACTGGCTATTTTATTTCCAATTGCGCTTCCTTTAACCAGTTTTTTACCTTTCTCTTTAAGTATATATTCTTTATGTATAAAAGCTTTATCCTGTACGTGCACTGTTTCGGGACGGGCCTGAACTATATATAACTCGCCTGTCAGCCCATCTTTTGCCCATTCTATATCCATTGGCGTTTTATAGTGTTCTTCTATAAGTAATGCCCATGAAGCAAGCACATTTATTTCAGTATCGTTAAGTATAAACAATTCGCGTTTTTCATCAGGCGTATCAATATTACTAACACTAGCACCCGGTTGATGATCGGTATTTGCAATGTATATCATAGTTTTTGCCTTCGAACCTAACTTCTTATTCACAATGGCATTTTTACCTTCTTTAAATTTAGGTTTAAAAACATAGAACTCATCAGGATTTACTGTACCCTGCACAACATTTTCACCTAATCCCCATGAACCGCTTATAAGAATAATATCTCTGAAACCTGATTCAGGTTCAAGTGTAAAAGCAACACCCGATGAGCCTTTATCTGAGCGGACCATATTCTGTACTCCCACGGATAAGCCTACTTTCATATGTTCAAAGCTATTGTCTTCTCTGTATTTAATAGCTCTTTCATTGAATAAAGAAGCAAAACATTTCTTTATTGAATACAATAGCATTGCAATTCCTCTTATATTCAAATAAGAATCGTGTTGGCCTGCAAAACTTGCTGAGGGAAGATCTTCTGCAGTTGCACTGCTCCTTACTGCAACATCTGCTTCATATCCTGCCACTTTGCACATCTGGTTATAATTATCCAATATCTCATTCACAACACTTTCTGGTAGTACGGCATCATTTATCAATGCCTGTGCCTTTTCGGCTATTTCTCTTAAATTAGAATATTCCTTCTTATCAATTCCTTTCATTAATTCAGAAAGAGGTTCAAACAATTTATTTGAATGAATAAACTCCCAATATGAAGCAACGGTAACACAGAAACCATTGGGTATTTTAACACCTTTTGTAGTAAGTGCATTATACATTTCGCCAAGTGACGCATTCTTACCACCTACCAGTGGCACATCAGTGATATGAATATCCTTAAACCATTTGGTATAATCCTGATTTGATTTTTCGTCTTTCATAATTGGAGTTTTTAATATTGTTTTACTGACAAAGCTATTCTCACCCCATACCAGGCAATATGATATAAGTCATATATATGTTTGAGAGTAGTCATTGAATTAACACCCACTACGCACAATCTTTGTCATATCAAATTAAACTTAACAGTCATGGCTTTAATGCGTGCAATACAAATAAGCAAACCACACGGAGAGTTTGAACTGGTTAACCGGGAGATACCTGAACCTTTAGTCAACGAAGTACTGGTTAAGGTAGATGCCTGTGGTGTTTGTCACGGTGAGGCCGTGTTGAAAGAAGGATTCTTCCCTGGGCTCAAATATCCGCGCATACCTGGGCATGAAGTAATAGGGTCAATCATTAAGTTAGGCTCAGAAGTGGAAGGTTGGAAAACAGGTGACAGAGTGGGTGTAGGATGGCACGGAGGGCATTGCTTTAAATGTAAAGAATGTATGCGAGGCAATTTCTGGGGGTGTGAAAAATCAATGACAACAGGAATAGACCGTGATGGAGGGTATGCAGAATATATGACTGCAAGAGCCGAGGTTCTTGTAAATATACCTGCAGAGCTTGATAAAATTGAAAGTGCACCATTGGTATGTGCAGGCAGAACAACTTTCGGAGCTTTAAAATATAGCGGTGCACAAGGTGGCGATTTAGTTGCTATTCACGGCATAGGCGGGTTAGGGCATCTTGCAATACAGTTTTCAGCCAAAATGGGCTTCAAAACTGTTGCTATTTCAAGAGGCACTGAGAAAAAAGACCTTGCTCTTAAATTGGGCGCCAATCTATACATAGATTCTACTATACAAGATGCTGCCAAAGAGTTGAAGAAACTGGGAGGCGCCCGGGCAATAATATGCCTTGCACCTAACGCCAAAGAAATGTCGGCATTGGTTGACGGACTGGGGCAGAATGGTAAAATGGTAATAGTTACCTCAGTTAATGAACCGATGGAAATATCACCTAATCTTTTCTTAGGCAGAGGCCGTTCAGTAACTGGTTTTGCCGGGGGCGATATAGCTGAAACATTAAACTTCAGCATGCTTGCTAAAGTAGCACCTATGGTTGAAGTATTCCCTTTGGAACAAGCGGCAATAGCTTATGAGAAAATGATGACATCGAAAGTACAGTTCAGGGCCGTTTTAAAAATGAGCAAATAACTTAATTAAACCCAATATCATGAACAATCTATTAGACCTTATTAAAGACAGACACTCTTCAAGAGTACTTTTCGACCCAAACAAACCAGTAAAGAAACAAGACTTGAATAAAATTCTTGAAGCAGGAAGTTGGGCGCCAACTGCGCATAACATGCAGAATTTTGAAGTGATAATAGTTGATGACAAGAAAATACTGAAAGAGATATCATCTGTTAAATCCGCTGCTTCCTTAACATTTGTCAGGGAAAGCTACAAGCAGATGTCTTTCTCGGTTGAAGAACTGGAAAAGAAGAAAACAGGCGTGCTGGGTACAATGTTCCCGCCGGCTTGGAGAAAGCCTGACCTTAAAAAGTCTGACCTTAAGGAAAGTGACGGAAATTCATTCATGGAACAGGAACTTAATACTACACCTATACTGGGTATAGTACTTTATGACCCGTCACGAAGAGCTCCGGCATCGGAAGGTGATTTCCTGGGTATTATAAGCCTGGGCTGTGTTATGGAAAACATGTGGCTCATGGCTAACTCATTAGGTATAAACTTTCACATTGTAAGCTCGCTCAGTGAAGGAGCATTTGAAAAGAAGATAAAGGAGATGATGAATATCCCAGATAAACTTAAAATTGCTTATTCCTTCAGGCTTGGCTATGCCATTAGTACATATAAATACACACGCGTACGTCGCGACGTGGAAGACTTTACTCATCACAACAAATACGGCGCAAAAGGACTTTAATAAAAACCTCATAAACTTTCAACCATGTTAAATAAAATAATATGCCCGACCGATTTCTCAGATGAAGCTAATAATGCAGTTGAATATGCAGCAAAATTAGCGCAGGTATTCAACACGAAATTATTGCTGGTTAATGTTCACCAGATACCTTTAGCCTCTTCGGTTACATTGAGTGAAGGTATAAGCTCATCTTCAAAAGAAGACTCTATGATAGCTGCAGACAGGTTGAAAAATATCTGCCAGGAAATAAACAGGATGTTTAAAATATCGGTAGATTATGAAGTGGATATTACTATACAGTCCTTGTCTGCCAAGCTAGGCTCTACTGGAGATGCAAATACTATAATTGTAATGGGAACAGGAGGGGCCCGCACAATTACTGAATTTTTCTTCGGAACCAATACATACAATGTGATAAAAAAAGCACAATGCCCTGTTTTATTTGTTCCGGCAGGTTGTTCCTATGGCACGTATAAGAATATTGCGTATGCAATGGCTTATGAAGAAAAGGGGCGTCTTGCGTTAAAACCTTTCAGTGAATTTATTAAACCTCTCAACGCCTCAATTACATTTCTTCATATAAGTAAACATGATACAGACTTAAGCAAAGATGTATTTAAAGCCGAAAATGAAGAAATATCAGACTTCTTCAAGGATAAACCAGGGTTAAATTTTGAAAGAATATGGTCCGATGATGTGGCTGATGCTATTGAAAAATACGTAAGGGATCATAATACCGACTTATTAGTGACAGCTGCACATCACAGGAATATTTTTGCTGCTTTATTTGAGCAAAAACCAATACTATCTGATTTAACAGCAGCTCCTTCATTTCCTGTGCTTGTATTTCATGAATAGACAATAAGAATTTACTAACCAATCCAATAATCAAAAACTGATATTATGAAATCATTAACACCTTCAACAAACGCTTACCTGCTCGATGCCGGAATTGAAACCTTACACCAGCAAAGCATGGAATGGCTGGATGATATAGCATTCTGGCGCGATGAGGCTGCCTTTCTGTATGCCCTTGAAATCAGTAAAACAAGCAAAGAAGTCCCTGTCAAAGCTAAGGGTAAACTTGATAAGATTAATGATGAACTTATAAAGATGTCGGCAGGGGAACTCGATAGCCTTTATGAGAAAGTTGAAGCCCATGAGAAGTTTCTCGACCAATTAATCAGCAGTAAGCGTGAGGATGAAGCTTCTTATCGCGAAAAGCATAAGCAGATTGGTGATGAAATAATCAAATTCGGCCTGCGTTTCAGGGAAGTAAAGAAGGGCATGTTTGAAGTTGTAAAACTTACAAAGACAGACCTAGTAGTTGAGGTACCTTCAGGCAAAAAACACTAATTTTTTACGCTTACATTTTGTCTCATCTTCTTCAATCAGAGGGTGAGGCAATTTATTTTATATCTAAGCTCAAGGAATCTTTTACCTGGCACCTGAATTTACGTGCCAGTTTATTATTTTGATTTTTGCTCCTGTTTATTGCCTTTTCTATAGCCAGGATATCACTAGCCCGCATATCCTTTCCCGATGCCTTCACAAAATCATCCATCGATTCAATTAGAACTGTATTATCGTGCCATATACCAATGGTCTCTTCAATCTCTTTTATCTCTTTTATAAATTTCTTACCCACAAGGTCAGGGTTAATACTATACATTAGTTTAGCCGCCGCTACCATTTCTTTTAATTGTTTGCGTATTTTATGCAGGGTTGCGTCACTTGCCTTTTTTGTGTTTAGTTTTCTTATCTTCCTGCAGCAATTCTTAATAAACTTCCTTCCTTCACTCTTGAATTTATCGGTGGGTAGGGTTTCCGATAGAGCCATAACTGAAATATCGTTCCTGTTAAGGTAAGAAGGATCGAAATAGAGAAGGCTTGATTCCAATGAGCTATATAATTCTCTTATTTCACAATTAATTGAATGGATGTATGCCTGTTTAGCAGATGAGGGAAACTTCATGGCCTTTACCCTGGCTTTATTAACCTGTAACTCTCTTACATTCCCGGCATTTGAAAAAAGGCCCTCGAAACATAACGCTTTAATCCCGGCGTCAAACCGACCAGGTGAAATTGACTCAAGAAGTTTATATAAAGCCCGTATCTTCTTTATATCAAGGCGTAATCTATGTATATTATCTTCCCTGAATCCAGCAGATATCTTATTGAAATCTTCACGGAATGATTTCAGAATAGCCCTATGATATCGAGGTATATAGGCGCCTGCCTTTTCAGTTCCCATATTCCGGAAGTTTTAGCTTTCTACTTTAATAATAGCCCCTTATAAGTACAACAATTATTTACGGGAACCGGAGAATACATTATCCAATATATCCATCACAAAACTGCGCCTCTTTTCATTTTTGACACCCATCAATTTTCTGACAATAAATTTTGATCCCCCACTTAAAATTGCACTCAGCGATTGATGATAAAGCTCATTGTCAGAATTCACCTTCTTCAAATAACTCTTTAGTATTGATACCGGGTTTAGCTTATCTCCTATTTGCCTGAAGTTCGACTTAATTAACTCTTCTTTTCCCGCCTTCTCTGATTTGAGTAATTCTATGGCGAAGTGTAGCTCCGCATAGTTTGTTATTTTCTTATTTTCCATTGCCTAATACTTCTTTAATTATACTATTCCTTATTGGGTTTACAAGCAATTGGTTCTTAAATACCAAAAGCAATATTGCTATCACCAGGTATATTCCTGCCACTATTAATAAAGCCGATGCCAATGAGCCTGTATAATGGGCCAGCCAGAAACTTGCTGCCCCTCCTGTAAAAGCAACTACGAGGAAAAATACCAGGCCTATTATATAGGCCGACCATATCCTTGCTCCCACCGATGAGGTTTTATCGGTCGCTTTATAAACTGCAAGTTTATATTGAATATCTGCATATTCTTTAATATTTCCGGCAACTTCTTCTATTTTATCTTTTATTTCTTCCATATTATTCCGGATATTATAAACCAGTTTATAATGGCAATATTAGGATAATGCTTTGCCAGGGGTAATGACGCAAATCATGTGGAATACTGATTGAATTCATGAGAATAAATTCATTTATGCTAGAATTTAGCCCTTGAAATGAAGAGCATACAATCCATAGGGTTAAGAGATTTTCTACTTGAAGTTGGAGAAATATCCCGTTTTACCGGGCGTTTCTTTAAAGAGTTATTCAGGCCGCGTTTAGAATTTCGTGAATTCCTGAGGCAGGCATTCATTATTGGTTATAAATCAGTTCCTTTAACAGGTATTACTGCATTTATAATGGGCCTGGTATTAACTATCCAGTCAAGGCCAACACTTGAAGAATTTGGCGCTGCTTCATGGCTTCCCTCAATGGTTGCCGTATCGTTGGTGCGTGAAATTGGTCCTGTGATAACGGCTCTTATATGTGCCGGTAAAATTGGTTCTAGTATTGGGGCCGAGCTAGGTTCAATGAAAGTAACTGAACAGATTGACGCTATGGAAGTCTCAGGCACAAATCCGTTTAAATATCTTGTAGTTACAAGGGTTCTGGCCACTACATTTATGGTTCCGGTTCTTATCATTATGTGCGACGCTATAGGTATTTTCGGTTCTTACCTTGGCGTAAATATGAAAGGTGTTACTAGCCTGCACTTATTCTACTCCCAGGTATTCGATAAACTTGCCTACGGCGACATTCTGCCGGCGACAGTCAAATCATTCTTCTTTGGTTTTGCTATTGGAATAATAGGTTGTTATAAAGGATACAACTCTAACAAGGGCACTGAGGGCGTTGGAGAATCAGCTAATTCAGCTGTAGTCGTTTCCTCGCTGGTTGTTTTTATACTTGATTTATTGGCTGTACAGGTAGCCGATTTAATGGGACTAACATGATTGAAACGAAAGGACATAATGAATTGAGAAAAGAAGCGGTAAATGGCCAATCGGTTATTGAAATTGAACATTTATATAAATCGTTTGGCGATAACCATGTGCTCATTGACTTTGATATGAAAGTATCTAAAGGTGAGAATGTGGCTGTGCTTGGCAGGTCGGGCTCAGGTAAATCAGTACTTATAAAGTGTATTATAGGACTTTTGCAACCCGAAAAAGGAACAATTAAGGTACTTGGACAAAATGTACCTGGTCTTTCGCACGACGAACTTGATAAAATGCGTGTAAAAGTAGGGTTCTTGTTTCAAAGCAATGCCCTGTATGACTCTATGACGGTAAGAGAAAATCTTGAATTCCCTTTACGCCGCCACTGGATTGAAAAACCAAAAGCCGAAGTTAATGATATGGTTATGGAAGCACTTACTAATGTTGGGCTTGAACATACTGTAGATATGATGCCTTCGGAGTTATCGGGTGGTATGCGCAAACGTATAGGCCTCGCACGTACACTTATTCTGAAGCCTGAAATAATTCTATATGATGAACCTACTACAGGGCTTGACCCAATTACGGGGCGCGATATAAGCCAACTTATAAATGATGTACAGAAAAAATATAATGCTTCATCTATCATTATATCGCATGACATGAATTGTATTAAAATAACAGCTAACCGCATTATTGCCCTCGTCGAAGGAAAACGCCGTGCAGATGGCTCATATGATGAACTAAAAGACACAATAGACCCATTAGTAAAACCATTTTTTGAATAGTATCATGGAAAAGAGCATTTCACGAAATATAAGACTTGGAATATTTGTCACCATAGGGACACTTATCCTCATATATGCATTATATATGATTGGATCGAAAAAGAATTTTTTCGGTTCAACATTCCGCGTTAACGCTATGTTCCATAATGTAAATGGCCTCATGGCTGGCAATAATGTAAGGTTTGCAGGTATTGATGTAGGAACAGTAGAAAGTGTACAGATAATTAACGACAGTTTAATAAAGGTGGTAATGGTAATTGAAACAAAAGACGAGAAATTTATAAGTAAAAATGCTATTGCAAGTATAGGCACCGATGGGCTTATGGGAAATAAAATAGTAAACATAAATGGTGGCAGTACTGAAGCCACTGAATTGAAGAAAGATGATACTATAGCTACCATGCGCCCTATTGAAACAGATGAAATGATAAGAACATTGAACAGGACCAATGATAATATTGCAGTAATTACTGATAACCTCAAAAAAATCACCACTAAAATTAACAGCCCCAACACCATGTGGAGTTTGCTGATGGACACTGTAGTGGCCGACAATATTAAGGAAGCTGTAGTGAATATACGAAGGACGGGTAAGAATTCTGCAGAAGTTACAGGCGATTTGAGTAACATAGTAAAATCAATAAAAGACGGTAAGGGTTCAGTGGGCGCTTTGTTGGCAGATACTTCAATATCGAATGAGATACACCAGGCAGTAGTGAATATAAAAATTACGGGTAGTAGGGCAGCAATTGTAACCGGCGACCTTGACAGTATATTAAAAAAAGTGAATAACGATAATGGTACTATGGGTAGGTTATTTATGGATACAACATTTGTGCCTAACCTTAATAAGAGTATGGAAAACATAAAGACAGGAACAAAAGGTTTAAATGAGGTAATAGATGCTCTTAAACATAGTGTATTTTTGCGGGGTTATTTCAGGAGAAAAGAAAAACATCAGGTTCATATCACTAAAGCTGATTCAAGTCAAAATAAAACCTCACACTAAAATACTATGGAATTTAAGGACTATTATAAAATATTGGGCGTTGAACGGAATGCCTCGGCGGAAGAGATTAAAAAAGCGTTTCGTAAGCTGGCAATAAAGTATCATCCAGATAAAAACCCGGGTGATAAAACAGCTGAAGAAAAATTTAAAGAGATAAATGAAGCCAATGAAGTATTAAGCGACCCGGCAAAAAGAAAGAAGTATGATGAATTAGGCTCTAACTGGAAAAACTATCAGCAAGATGGCAACAAGGCAGAGGATTTTGATTGGTCGAGATGGAGAACCCAGAACCAGGGTAGTAGGCAGGGTTTCGGAACCCATGGAGGGCATGAAGAGATGTTTACTGAGGGCGGAGAGTTTTCTGACTTTTTTGAATCTATTTTTGGAGGGAGCGGTTTTGGACAAAGGAGTACCGGAAGAAGAGCAGCTAAAGGCGAGGATTATCGAACCGAGACAACTATCTCACTTGAAGAAGCATATTCAGGTACCAGTCGAAGAATAGAGCTAAATGATGAAACCCTGGATATAAAATTTAAACCGGGAGTAAAGGACAAACAGGTTTTAAGGCTAAAAGGTAAAGGCGGACAAGGATATAATGGCGGGCCACGCGGAGATATTTACATCACCGTTGAAATTCCCGAGCATCCTCATTATAAGAGAAAGGAAAACGACTTGTATTGTAATGCCCCTGTTGATTTGTACACTGCCATCCTGGGTGGTAAGCAAATTATACGGACCCTTAAAGGCAATATAAGGATTACTATTTCGCCAGGCACAGACAATAGTCAAACCATGAGACTGAAAGGAATGGGTATGCCCATATTTGGTAAAGCAGGAGAGTTTGGTGACTTATATGTACAAGTACGGATTGCATTACCTAAGAATCTATCGGAAGAGGAGCTTGAATTATATAGAGAGCTTGCGGCTATTAACGCAAAAAAGAAAGAGACAAAAACTTCTTGAGCCATGTATGCGGCAAATAAAGAGTTATCTGAGATATTTCATGCCATAGCGGCCATTTACCGCTATAAAGGCGATGACCGTTTCCGTGCCCTTGCCTACGACAAGGCCTCACGCGCTATAGCTTCTCTCCATGAAGATATTGAATCATTTGCCAAACACGACAGGTTAAGCGATATCCCTGGAATTGGCATACATACAGAGGAAAAGATAAAAGAATATTTCCGCACCGGGAAAATTGCAAAATATGAAGAACTAAAAAAAGAAGTACCCGTTGGTATTCTTGACATGACTGAGATATCGGGTTTTGGCCCCCAGTCGGTAAAAAAACTGCACGATGAATTAAAAGTAGAAACAAAAGAAGAATTGGTAAAAGCATTACAAAGTGGTGAAGTAGCAAAACTGAAAGGTTTTGGCAAAAAAAAGGTTGAGGGTATGTTACGCGGATTAAAACTCCATAAGACAATAGAAGAAAGAATGCTTCTATGGGATGCACTTCAGGGTGCTGGCCAGGTTCTTGAAAAATTAAAGAAACTACCGGAAGTAAAAAGAGCTGAAATAGCTGGTAGCCTGCGCAGGATGAAGGAAACCATTGGCGATATAGACATACTTGTATCATGCGAAGCTAAAAACAGGAAGAAGGTTATTACTTATTTCACAGGGCCGGCGTTAGCAAAACAGGTTCTTGCAAAAGGCGACACAAAAGTCAGTATTATACACAAAGAATCAGGCAGGCAAATTGATTTACGGATGGTGAATGAAAATGAATGGGGCTCGGCGCTGCAATATTTCACGGGTTCAAAAGAACATAATGTTCACATCCGAACCATTGCAAAAGACAAAGGGTATAAAATAAGCGAATATGGTATTTTCACAATTAAGAGCAATAAATGGGTAGCAGGAAAAGAAGAGGAAGATATTTACAATGCACTCGGATTTAAAATAATGCCTGCAGAAATGCGTAAAGACAAAGGTGAAATAGAGTTAGCGGCCAAAGGCAAAATTCCAAACCTTGTTACATTAAAAGATATCCGCGGCGATTTGCATACCCACTCTACCTGGAGTGACGGGGCTCGTTCAATAGATGAAATTGCCAGATACATTATGAAAAATCTTCCGTACGACTACTTTGCAATTTCTGACCATTCAAAAGCGACCAGGATTGCCAATGGCATGGATGAAAAACAAATATTGAAACAATTAAAAGAGATAGATAAACTGAACAAGCAATATGGGAAATATTTCATAAAAAAGAGCATTGAAGTTGATATTTTGGCTGATGGTTCCCTCGATATGCCCGACGAAATTTTAGCCCGGCTCGATTGGGTAACAGCTTCCATACATAGTGGCTTCAAGGGCGACAACACCGACAGGCTTATCGCCGCCTGCCACAGTAAATATGTTTCTTCTATAGGACATCCAACCGGAAGATTAATAGGTTCAAGGGAACCTTATAAAGTGGATATTGAAGAATTAATAAAAGTAGCAAAAAACACAGGTACCGCACTTGAGATAAATAGCCAGCCCCAACGAATGGACCTGAATGATGAAATGGCACGCTTAGCCCGGGAAAATGGGGTTAAACTGGTTATTGATACCGACAGCCACGATTTAAATCACTTCAACTATATGAAACTAGGAGTTGCAATTGCCCGCAGGGCCTGGTGTACACCCGACGATATACTGAATACAAAATCGTGGAGCGAGATGAAGAAATTTGCATCTAAAAAACTTAAATAGCTAAAATAATAAGGTATCCTAATTACCCGGATGCTTTTTAAAATATCCTCTCAGCAAAAAGCTATGCTGAAGCGCATCCATAGTTTTATTGAGTTTTTTAGTGCTTTGCTGTAAATTATCAATACTTTGTTTAAGGTTTCCTGCAAATGCCGTATCTTTCATTAAAACACTCCAGGTATTACTATTATTAGCTTGTAAACCTTTCAGCAGTTCACCTGTGATTTGGGTTGAATATGCACTGCTGGTTTTTAAATTAGCCATAGTTTCCTGTAATTCATGCTTCATAATTGTATCATTCATTAAAATACCGATAACCCCGCTATCAGGGTTTATCTTATCAACCATCTTATCTATATCTGATGATATTGTAATCAGTTGACTACTAGTGGTGCTGATATTCCTCAAAGTATTCCTGAATTCCTTATCCGAAGTACTATCATTGACCAATGTTTTAAAGATGCTTTTCTTCTCAGTCATATCAGTGCTTATCTTAGCCAGGTTGGCGGTAATTATTGATACATTCTGGTTTGTATTTATAAGCTTTTCAATAATGCCTTGGCTATCAAATGGATTAACCGAGGCCAGGATACCATTATCCTCAATGCTTTCCCTCGACTTCCATACAGGCTTAATATTTACTTCCTTATTTCCCACAAGGCCTTCTGTAGCAATATAAACCACAGCATCTTTTTTAATAAGAGGCTGAAAGCTCTTATCAAGTTTCATATCTACTTTTATCATCGAATCGTTGAGAAAGGTTATTTTTTCTACAATGCCTGCTTTAACCCCTGAGAAATTGACATTGTCGCCGGTTCTAAGTCCGCTAAGGTTATTATAAATAGCGCTGACTCTGAACGTACGGGAAAAGAGATTTTGTTTAGAGCCAACAAAGAAAATACCAACAACAAAAATGGCAGTACCTGTAGCAACCAATATCCCAAGCATTAATTTTCTTTTCGATTGCTTATCCATGGTTTATCATAATAAATTGAAAATATTCGATATTTGAGTTACAACCATATCTGTAATTATTACAAGCATTAGCGAGTTAATAACCGATGCATTTGTTGCTTTTCCTACACCCGCAGTGCCGTTTTCCGATGTATACCCTTTATAACATCCAACAATTCCAATAATAAAGCCAAATATGAACGATTTAATTATGGAAGGAGCAATATCATTAAATGAAAGTTTCTCTACTACCTGCCCGAAAAACAACCTAAGGCTTATCTGACCCTTTACATTCGCACCAATAAAGGAACCTATAAGTGAAATAGCATCAGCATGTATTACAAGAATGGGTATAATAAGCGTACTTGAAATTACCCTTGTAACAACAAGGTATTTAAAAGGGTTTATCCCCGATACTTCCATAGCATCAATCTGGTCCGATATTTTCATTGAACCCAGTTCAGCTGTAATATTCGAGCCTATGTTGCCGGCGCATACAAGTGCCGTAATAAGCGGGCCAATTTCACGTATAATAGATACTGCTGCCATGGATGGTATGTAGGAGCCTGCACCGAATTCAACAAGCGCCGGCCTGGATTGAAGCACGAGGACTATACCCATTCCTAACGCGGTTATGCTGACAGGGAAAATAGATTTAAAGCCCACCTCATACGCCTGCCTTATAATTTCATTGAATTCAAATGGGGGAAGAAATGCTTCTTTAATGACGCGCAGAACAAACTGAACAGTATCACCAAGCCCCATAGCCCTTCTATAAAGGCCCTTAACTTTGCTATTCTGAACTGATGTTTCTTCTGTTTGCTCCATTGTAATATTCCGCAGGACTAATTGATAATCCTTAACAAACATATTTCCATACAATAACTATATGGATGAGTAGTGTCAGTTTTCAAGCTGATTTACCTCATATTCATTGGCAATGCGCTTTATTCCATTTAAACTCCCAACTATGATTTAAAGTAGGCTAAAAGGATTGAATAGCCAATTACTGAATGGGAAGTCAAAAAAAACTGCTGCCATTATTCAATTCAATCTCATAGCTATATGGTCCTGAAAAGTAAATTGCGAATGCTCTAATTGCTTTTAAAATCTTACAAGGAAAGCAATTATAATACGGTCCTCTGTTTGCCTCAGGTCAGGCGCCCAGCCGGGAATTGTAGTGTAACTTCCGTTAGCCTGCTGAATTAAAACCGGGGTTGTAGAATACCCTGTTGGAGAGGTAACTCCACCAGGGCCTGCAAAGTATGGTACACTAGCCCAGCGGTGAACATATTCCAGCTTAAATTCAAAACTCTGGCTAGGCATCCACGAAATATTGGTGGAATAATCCCATGCATTGAATTGGTTACCCGGGTTTTGCGTAAAGGGGTCTATGCCTTGTTGCAGTGTAGTTTGCAACACGCTCCCGTTCAATAACTGTACTGCGGCAGGAGTAGGCAAATCACTTGCCTGTCCGGTAGGTTCGAGTACCAGGTAGCGGCCGGGGTTGGTCATAACACCACCACCAAACAGCCATGCAAGTTTACCATGTGCAAACCAAATGCGGTTATAAAACATAGCGCTGGCAAAGTACTGTGCATATCCACTGCTTGAAGAGTCCTTGAAACCATTGAAGCCATTTACACCATCGCCCTTTTCATCACCAATATCGCCGGTTAAAGAAAATGCCATTTGTGTAATTCCTTTTGATGATTTTGGCCTGTGGAAATATCTCACTAAAAAACTATTGTCGGAGTGAAACCTGTGCCTGCCGTAAAGGCCGGCCGCATCAGAGCCGTAATAATCATTTGTAAGAAGTTTTACATTTTCATTTGGCATCCATGTAATATTGCCGCCGAACCCAGGCATATCATTAAAACTGCCATAGCTCTGCCAACCATTAACACCCCACAATTCTATCTTCAGGAAATTCGATGGAAATATCTGTACGCGTATTCCGTTAAAAAACCATGGTGTATTATCAGATGTATAGGAAGCCTGGTAATCCCAGTTTTCAACCTGGTAATATGAATTGAGGCCGATATATGACATGAACAAACCACCGTCAATGTTAATACCGTGCATACAGTTAAAGTGACACCCTCCATACGCTTCACTTATATATTGATAGGCACCTTGCAAATCATATTGCCCGCGATACGTACTGTAATCATTTCGAGGAACTACCTGGTCGCGTGTACCGAATTGGGTCATAAAACGAGCGCGCGCTCCATCATAACTAAAATCGCCTCCGAAACCTAAAGCAGAGAGTTGCATTTCATTGTCGCGCGATAAAGCAGTAGAGCCTACAACCGTATGATCAATAGGGTTGGCAAATGAATAGGTTGTATTAGCATCTATAAAAATTTCAGGTGAAAAATATGGGATATGAAATATTGATGAATCTCTTCTGTCGTTACCATTTATCCAGCTCTGGTCCATGTTGTCAAAAGGGTTCTGGTCCTGCATTATCTTCTTCTTTGCAGTGTCCTTAGTTGCAGTGGTTGTTTGTGCATTAGTGAGTTGGCTAAGCCCTAATATTGCTAGAGTCACTAACGCTATTATAATTTTTTTCATAATGTTTATTTATAATTTTTGTATCAAATATTTAATGTTAACTAATTAATCGTGTAGTCTGAATTTTCTTCTCAGAAATTCAAAAACCATCTCTTTATTAAAACTCAGTGTACTTGTGTAAGAAAGGGCATTCTTAACCTTTTTATCATTTCCGTTCACCTTTCGGTGCATTTGGAGTTGCAAAGATAAACAGATTCATGATTGCCTTAATAAAATTGTATCTTCTATCTAAATTATGCCAATAAAGCAAGGGATTTACCCTATGTTCAAACCCATTAATATGAAATTACGTAATTAAATGTATGAAGCATAGCATACTCTTAACATATTTGCTTGTCCTTTTTGGCCTATCAGCAACCGGACAACTTGGCAATTCTGGTAACATAATAGGTGGAGAGAAATATGCCGGCCTTTATTATGAAAACGACTTTTTTACAGGAACAGATATGTATTATACCCAGGGAATACGAGTAGAATTTGTAGACCCTGTATTAAGGTATTCACCTGTTATGTGGTTATTACCTGTATTGGGCCATTCTTCGGTAAAATATGGCTTATCGGCAGGACAAGACTGCTTTACGCCCACAAGTATTACAAGCCCCACAATATTATACGGAAATGAACCTTTTGCGGGGTATATCTATCTCGGGCACTATAAAGCCTCTACTGATGATACTAAAAAACAAATGCTGACGGCTGAGCTTGATGCAGGCGAAATAGGCCCATGTGCCGAATGTGAAGAGGAGCAAAAAGCAATACATAAAGCCGTGCCAGGAAACGTTCAGCCGGACGGATGGCAATACCAGATACGAAGTGCGTTACTGCTTAATTATAAATTACGCTACGAAAACGCTTTATTTTCTGATACGGCAATAGATATTGATGCTATAGGGCAGGCAACTGCAGGTACCGTTTACGATAATGCCCTGGCAGGTTTTGCCCTTCATTTGGGAAAAATGCAATCGTATTTCTCCGCTAACCGAAATTCCGCCTTTCAACTTTATGGCAATTTCCAGGTATGGGTAGAAGGAGTGGCCTATAATGGTACAATGCAAGGTGCTCTTTTTGCGCCCGAGAGTGTTTATACCTTAAGTTCAAAAGAGCTTAATCATATAGTACTTGGCGATTCGTATGGTATTTGCCTATCTTATCACAAAATTCTGCTCGAGTACTCAGGAACCCGCATTACAAATGAAATACTAACAGGAGTTAATCATGGTTGGGGGCATATAGGCATTGTGGTTTTTTTTTGAGCGCTCCTACACTATTCCCTATTTGCTTATTTCTGAATTATAAATTTCCCTTCAGAAATCAAATTACCCGATTCTGTCATTATCCTATAAAAATATACTCCGGTAGGAACTCCACTCCCACTCTCCGCATTAGTAACGGATATTAGGGTAACTGACATTCCATTGTCTGGATAGTTTAATGGCATTGTATACATTTTTTCTCCCATCATATTATAAATCTCGGCTTTAGCTTTTTCGTTACACTCTTTTATCTCAATAGTAAATTGCCCGTTATTAGGGTTTGGATATATTCTTGTATTTTCTATATCACTAATAACCGGCAACCCTGTTGTGCTCTGATATTCATCAGCACCAATGTCTATGCGTCCGCTAACAATCCTTGTTTCTCCATAAAAGTCGCGTTCACTGGTATCAACAGGCCAGCCCGGCATACCACCATTAATACATGTTGAAGCTGGCAACAGCCGGAAATTCAACGCTGACCGTGAAGTATCCGTTAATAACGGGTCTTTAAAAATTGAATGTGCATCAAATCCGCTACCGGTTTTGTAATTTGAAAAACCTGTATACGAATTAGTACCATAGGAATATGAGGCATTAATTGAATCGCCATGAATGGCATAGTACTGGTTGTAATCAAACTTAAACGCTATCGAGTTTCCCCCACTCCAGCCCGAAGATATCATTGTATTAGATGCACTATAGAATATATTATTGTAAAAAGAACAGTGCTCACTGTAACTGAGCGACAACTCACCATTTCCCTCTGCAAGTGTATCATTATTAAAAAAAGTATTGTTTGAAATTGTAGAGTTAATAACACGGCCAGTGCTTACCGGGCCATTATATCCTCCTACCTGCATACCAGCCATACCATTCCTGTATATCATATTATCTCTAACTGTAATACCGGCCGTAGTATCTCCCGGAGTCTCGCATCCAACTTCTATACCCCAATCATTGTTATAGGATGCATTCTGTTCAATTGTAATATTTATGCCCCCGTCTACATAAATACCGCCGGCTGAACTGTCGTATATCGAATGGCATTTATAAATTGTGTTCCCTTTTACCAAGCCATTCCTGGCATGATCTGTAGCTTGGTTGGGGCTTACGCCTTCATTACCCTCCATATCAATACCAATATTGGCATTGCTATCTACTATGTTGTCTATGATGCTGAAACCATCCACATTTCCGTTAACTGAACAAACTTCGCTGAAACCGGGAGCATTATCATAAAAATGGTTACCCTGGATAGTTAAATTTTGCAAGGCAGTGCTTGAATCTCCATACACAATTAAAGGATTAACATTATCGTTCGTATTAGGGATAGCGGAAAAAGTAGTGTTCCAGTATATGTGATGAATAGTGCAATTACTAATGGTTATATAATTTGAGACTCCATCAATAAATATACCAATACTCGTATTATTACCTACACAGTTGTAGAATTCCAACCCGTTTACTTTAATATAACTCTTGTTGGAAATAGTAAGTAATTGCACTGCTGCTCCATTTCCATTCAGAACAACATTGCCGCCCTTATAATTAGTAAGGGTTATATAGCCCCCTATGGCTGAACCTGAAACAGAAACTGTATCCTGTTCGTAATAGGTTCCGGCCATTATCTGAATAGTTGTACCCGGAGTAGCGTTATTACAGGCATGCTGAATTGTTTTCCAGGGGGTGGTTATACTTTGCGCCTGTGCTTTAGTATAACTATCATTTCCTGAATTTGAAACATAATATGTTTGGCCATAACCTGACAAACTAATAATTACAAAAGTGATTATTAGCGACACGCATAGTTTACTAATCATTGCATTTAAGTATTAGTTTGATATTCAGTCCCAATTATATTTATCAAATTTAAAAAAATAGGGCAATTACTGAAATGTAAAAAAATAGGAGAGCCCTATCATGACCCGTTAAATGAATTTAAATCACGGCGAAATCGGTTTAGTGGCTGTGCCTGAAAAATAGAACCTCACAATGCAATTTTCTTCTTTAATAATGGCTTTTCCCAAGTACAAATTCTATACGTATATCGTCAACATAGAATTCCTTTTTGCCATTATTCCATGGATAAACAGCCAACGTATTTTCAGGTTTATTAATAGAATCGTCACGAAATAAAAAATCGGAACTTATCATCTGCCACTTATTATTTTTTACATAAGGCTGATCAAGGTTACGCGATTCCCACATTATTACTTTTCCTGCCGGGTTACGAACTTCCACTACCATGTTGCCTTTAGCGCTATCAGCCATAAGGGTCCACATACTTACCTTTACCCTGCCCACTTTTTCAGTCGATATTTCATGAAAGGGCTGAATGAAAGTAAGGCCATACATATGAATTGTATCTAGCTTATTTGAAAATATACCCGAGTGGGCATATTTTGAACTCAAGGTTACTGTTGTCCACCCCTTTATAGATTCAAAATCATTATAATACACCAACCCTCTTTGCTTTGTTTGGGTACATGCTCCTAAAATTATCAGCAACGGGTAAATAACTTTCTTCATCTGCCAAAACAACAAGAAATACCTACATTGCGAATATACAATGTTATGTTGAACCCCTGTAAATACTGTTAAGTCCCCTGAACGTATTTGTTTGGCAAAAAAACACTTTCTATAGGCCCAAATCGTTTAGCTTTGTATGAAACTAAAAAAGGCTCTCTTTTTCCGGTTTAGAATTGAATATTACATGATTAGCAGGTTGTGGCATAAGGTTCTTATAGTTATTTCCGTATTCCTTGTTTTTACATTTTTATATAAACTGCTGGAAAAACCCAGTATTTACCACAGTACAATTGGTAAAATAACTAACAATTATTTGCGGGTTAAAACAGATAAAGGTTCTGAAATAGTTGAGTCAGATACGGCCTTTACCCAATTCCAGGGGAACCATGAAGCAAATTGGGATGCCGTTTATTATCGCGGAATCCGCGACAGTATGTATTCCGGTACAACTAAAATCACACAGTACCGGTACGCATTTTACCCTTTCTTTCCTATGATATGGAAATTATCACATGCCAATTCTCATGGAATAATACTGCTTAATTACCTTTTCTTCGGCCTTTTCCTTCTCCTGTTATCTTCCGTATTCATGAAGGGAACAACATCAGAAATATTCTTCTTCGTCATTGCCCTGTTATTGCCAACATCAATATCTTACCGCATACCTTATACTGAATCATTATTTGCCCTTACATTTTCATTGGCAATAATTGGGTTACTAAAGCAGAAATACTGGTTGTATTTTATAGCCATGTTATTTTTTACCATGACCCGGCCCGCGGCACTAATGTTTTGTGCTGCATTTTCAATAATTAATCTACTGCAGTTCTTCCGGCATAAAAAAATCCTCCTCTTTATTAAAGAGTGTTTACTAACTGCCCTGCCGGTAATAGTTGGTGTATTTATAGTAACTCTTATACAGTTTTATTACAGTCATTCCTGGACCTCGTACATTGAAGCATGCGGCTTATGGACTAAAAGGCCTGATTTATACAAAGCTGTGTCCGACTGGTCTGTAGAAGGGTTTAGCATGAATGCTTTCGCTATTTTCTTCTTTGCTGTGCCTGTAATCGTCTACGCCATAATTAAATGTATAAAAACCCTTTCTTCTAAGACAACACCCAATTCAGTCTCATTATTCGGCGGAAATGAAGTATATATAAAAGAATATATGTTCAACATATCTATTTTGTTCATCACCATATTTTCTTTCTTTACACTATGGGCAAGCGGTTACGATATTAATGGGTTCTCGCGCTACACTATGGCAACTCCCTTCTTTTACATAATACTGTTTCAACTACCCCAAAAACTTGAAACAATGCCTTGGGCCTATAAAGCCTCTGCCTTCATTATAGGAATAGCAGGTATACTACTTTTTCTAATGTCGACCGAATATGCAGGAGATATTTTAAGATTTCAGTATCTTGGGCTTTACCTATTAATACCACTGGGGTTTATGATAATTTTCCAGCAGTATTTTTCAAACAGAGTTAAAATAATTTTGCTGATCCTGTTCTTAATACCTTGTTCAATATGGCACGCGTATTTATTTAATATGTACCTGGGCGATACCTGGATATTTACCTGAGAAAAATGATTAAAAGAATCTTTATATTTTTATAGATACTTCCTGAACCATGGAATTAAAAAACATTAAACTATCCATAGTTATACCCGTCTTCAACGAGGAGCATAATATTCCCATATTATACAGCAAGGTGTCGGAAGTATTGAAAGAAGTTATTTCTCATGAAGTAATTTTTGTAAATGATGGCAGTCGCGATAATTCGCTGGCTGTAATTTCGGAAATTGTCGGAAAGAATACCAACTCAAAATACATTAACCTTACCCGTAATTTCGGTCAACAGGCCGCACTTACTGCGGGATTAGACTTTGCAACAGGAGATATTGCAGTTACCATGGATTGCGACATGCAAGACCCCCCGGAATTAATACTGGAGATGTTAAAAAAATGGCAGGAAGGAGCGCTGGTTGTATATGGAAAACGAAAGGAAAGAAGTGACAATTTCCTGAAGAAATATAGCGCAAAAATATACTACGCTATATTCCGGAGAGTTGCAGAAATATCGAATGCCGGTGATATTGGGGAGTTCAGGCTCATGGACAAGAAAGTGCTTGGTGAGCTAAAGAAAATGAACGAAAAATCAAGATACCTGCGTGGAATGATATCGTGGTTAGGGTTCAACTTCGCCGTTATAGAATATGACCGCCCTTTAAGAAAACATGGTAAAACAGGATTCAGCATTGTGAAAATGGTGCGACTTGCAATGGATGGCATACTCAGTTTCTCCCTACTACCTTTAAAGCTGGGCTTTGTAATTGGTGTGCTGTGTATACTGACAGGGTTAATATTTTTGGGCTATATTTCTTACGATGCCCTCATAAATCACGTTAACTATCCTTTATATAAATGGTTAGTTGTAGCATTATTTCTGCTGCTTGGATTTATGTTCATATTACTATGGATAGTGGCAGAATATATAGGCAGAATTTTTGATGAAACAAAAGGCAGGCCTATTTATGTTATTAGCAATACAGGCAATATATAATCCTGCATGAAAATCCTTATGCTCAATTATGAATATCCGCCTTTGGGAGGAGGCGCAGGTGTTATTACACAGAATATTTCTGAAAGGCTTGCCGGGTTGGGGCACAGTGTTACCGTAGTTACAACATGGTTTAACACTGAGAAAGAAGTTGAAGAAAAAGGCAACTTAAAAATTATCAGGCTTAGATCAAAAAGAGTGCATACCCATAAATCAAGCGTGACTGAAATGCTGTCCTGGATTTACCAAAGCAAAAAATATCTCAAAAATTACGGCAGGCAAAATAAATTCGATATATGCTTTGCCAACTTTTCAATACCGGGTGGCGAAGTAGCGTTCTACTTAAAGAAGAAATATGGATTAAAATACACTGTTATCTCCCACGGACACGACATTCCATTGCAATTCCCTAAACAAATGCGCTGGTTTCATTTGGCAACCTATAACCGGATTAAAAGAATCTGCATGCAATCGGAAGCAAACTTTGTTCAAACTGTTACCATGAAAAATAATATTGACAAATTCTTAGGTGAGAAATATGCCACTAAAAATATACTTATTCCAAACGGTATAGATACAAATACGTTCACACCCGATTATTCACAAAGAAGCAACATATTCAAAATAGTATTTGCAGGCAGGCTGGTTGAGCAAAAGGACCCGTTTACTTTTCTCAAAGCAATAAAACTTTATGCGGAGAAAAATAGAAACTTCATTGTACATATTATTGGCGATGGAATATTGCGCAAAGGCATGGAGAATTATGTAAAGGCAAATCATATAGATGAAGTGGTAAAATTCCTTGGCTGGATATCAAAGAACGAAATAGTGAAAGAATATCAGGCAGCCCATGTTGCAATTGTTTCATCTGTCTTTGAAGGAATGTCCATTGCAGTTCTTGAATCTCTTGCCTGTGGCTGTTTCCTTATCACTACTCCTTTAGATGGTATTGATGAAATCATTACCAAAGATGAGAATGGGATTATTGTTAATTTTCATTTGCCCGAGGAAATTGCCCAACAATTAGAACATTACCACAATGAAAAGTACTTGAGCGGATATAAGGTAAGCGATATGGTAATGGATAAACTTTTAGAGCAATATAATTGGGATATTATTGTGAAAGAATATGAAAAGACCTTTAAGCAGTTAATAAACCAATGAGGGGTCTACACATAATAGATACCCTTTGGCTTGGTGGTGCACAAGCCGTTGAGCGCGACTACTTTGAGAATCAGCCAAACAATAAGGATATTTTTTTATATGTATTGCGTAAATCAAATCCTAAGATAGACATTAAGCACCCTAACGTATTTGCTGAGAATTCATTTAGCCGATATAGCTTCTCCCCTATCTTCAGTATTAGCAGGCTTATAAAGGAAAATAAGATAGATATCATTCACTGCCATCTTTTACGCTCACACCTATTTGGTTACCTTTTAAAAAGATGGTTTCACCCTAATATTAAGCTAATAATACATGAACATAGTGATATTATAGATAATGAAAGGCTTTCCATTCCAATATTAAAATTTATTCGAAAGCGAGCAAGCCTATTCATCACGTGCTCCAATGCATTAAGGAGAGACCTGGTACAGAAGATTACTATTGTGGATGAAAAAACAGTAACACTTTATAATGGTATTAACCTAGAGAAGTTCGATAGAAATACCACTATTTTTAATGTTGCAGAAGAAAAAAAGAAACTAAGCATTCCTGAAGATGCATTTGTCGTTGGTTTTATTGGAAGGCTTACACAACGCAAAGGCTGGCAAGAGTTTATTGAAACGGCCAATCTCCTTAAGGATAATAGCTCTATCAGGTTTGTTATTGCCGGGGATGGAGAGGATAAGGAGAAGCTACTTAGCCTGATATCTTCATATAAACTTGACAACGTAATTTATCTTGGTTATGTTTCTAACCCGGGATGGTTCTATTCATTAATCGATTGCCTTGTTATTCCATCGCATTATGAGCCCATGGGAATAACAGCCATTGAAGCCCAGGCCATGGGAGTGCCAGTTATTGCAAGCAATGTTACCGGCCTCAATGAGATAATTACTAATGAAAATGCAATACTAGTTGAGCCCAAAAATGTTCAGGAACTAAAGAAAGCTATAAACCGGGCAAAGGATGATTTGGCTTTATGCAGACATTTATCTGATAGTGGGCTTAGAAACGCCAAAAACTATTCGATCGGGAATTATGTGCAAGAGCTTGATTCTATTTACAATTCAATTTCATCTTCCCAATAAATGGAGTTAAGTATTATCATAGTGAGTTATAATGTTGAAAAACTAGTACTTGAATGTATTGAATCCATTTACAAGTACCTGAATGGTACTTTATTTGAAATGATCTTAGTAGATAACAACTCAACCGATAATATTGTAGATACAATTCCCAAACAATTCCCTGAAGTACATTTAATAAAGAATATCAGTAATGTTGGCTTTTCAGAGGCCAATAACCAGGGAATAAAAGCGGCTAAGGGTGATTACATTCTACTATTGAACCCCGATACATATTTAATCGACGATTCCCTGAAGAAAATGTTGACCTATGCAAAGACTCTTGATAGTTCTACCATAATAACCCCTCAATTATTAAACACTGACCATTCTATACAGACATCAGTATGGAAGGACAAAAGCCTGACTGTAATGGCCCTTGAGCTTCTACGGGTATTTATTGACAGGTATCCATTAAAAGAATACACAGCACCTCAAACTGTTGAAAATGTAGCAGGTGCCGCCATGCTTTTCCCAAAATCAATTATAGAGCGTATAGGGTATTTTGACAGTGAATTATTCTGGATGGAGGATTTTGACTTCTGTTACCGTTTGCGCCAACAAGGTGGCCAGGTAATCTATTTCCCTGAATCGTCAGTAGTGCATTATGGCGGAAAGAGCTCAGCCCAAAATCTTACCCTAGCTTATGCAAATGCTAACATTAGTAAACTGAAGTTCTATGAAAAACATTCTTCTGCTTTCAGGACTTTCCTTGCAGAAACAATAATCTTCATTCATATAACCAGCAGATTATTGCTTTTCATGGTATTATCTCCTTTCAATAAAAACTTTCGGAGCCAATTCTCTGCCTATGCTTTTACTTTAAGGAAATACTTTAGATACATCTTGCAAAATGACAGAACATTGCATTGATTGCTATAAATTGGCCTCAGTGAAATGGAAGTCGTAGTTGGCAGTACTTGCCTTCTTGCCAATAATAACTACTGATGTGCGGAAAGAAGGGATGATGTGAAATATCTTCCTTATAAACGATACAACTCCGGCTTTAGCGGGGCCATTTTCCCCAAAGAAATATTTCTTTACAACATTGAACCCCATCCTCCCGAATATTTCAACTGCTTCTTTCATTGTATATTCCCTCCAATGCAGGCTTACAACATAATTTTCCTTTCTGTTCAGTTGGTCAAAAAAATACTGTACAGGCTCATGTATTGAGCACCCTACTAGAAGCTTGAACCTATTATCGATACAAACCTGATTTGGGATTGCCATATATAGGTATCCGTCTTTCCTAAGTACCCTGTTAACTTCCTGCATAACAGGCAACGGGTTAAAATTCAAATGCTCCATTACCTCGCACATTATAACCATATCAAATGACTCATCAGCATAAGGTAATTTATAGCTCCGCAGATTAACACTCTCAAAGCCAATGCCATGCTTTGCATACAGTTCCTGCAATCTTTTTGATTTATGAAACTCAGGAATATCTGTTCCGGTTACCATAAACCCCAATTGCTTCAACGAAATACTTACAACGCCAAATAAAGAACCTATCTCTAATACCTTCATGCCTTTTTGAAGAATCGGGGCCACGTCATTAACTGTTCGCGCGTACGAATATTTCAAGTCATTTAAATACTGGTATTCCTTCTCCCCTGCCGCATTTTCCAAAAGGTCAATAGGGGTATCCTTAAAAGTGAGTATAGTACTATTTACCAGTGATGAATAATCCATAATGGTTCTTTATTTCCACATTATAACAGGCAGCCTGAAGAAACGTAATACTGAATTAAGGGTATAAACGACAATATATGCAGGGGCATACAATACCTTTGGCAACTTTGATTCTGAATGCTCTGATGCAAGAGCAGGTATTCCTGTTTTCTCTATCTGAAAATTATTTACTTCACCCTTTTCAATTACTAGCATACCGTTGTAGTAATGCAATCCTTTTATTGATTTTGTTAATGAATCTACTTTAAGTACACCTTGTTCAGAATAGTGTGCGTTTAATTGGTCGATGATATTTTTACTGAATTCAATAAATGTCCCCTTTCGCTTGTACCCGCCTCCATACTTCAGCCAATACGATGTATGCAGGTCTTCACATATATAAATGCCATCAGCTTTAACTTGGTCGAATATTTCTTTAAACGCCGTTATCTGTTGCTTCATGGTATGCCCACCATCGTCTATTAAAACATCTATAGGCGGGACTTGAGAAAGTACATTCTTAAGAAAAAGCTTGTCAGACTGTGAACCTGTGAATATTTTAATTCCTTCTTCCTCAAACTTTTTGCACTCAGGGTTTATATCAATTCCATAAATCCTTGCTTCATCGCCAAAATAGTTTTTCCACATTTGCAAGCTACCACCGTGGTACACTCCTATTTCAAGTATAACCACTTGTTTACCTCTATACTTAGCGAAGTACTGTTCATAAATATCAAAGTAGTGGGTACATTTGTGAATGAGCCTTCCCGGGTTATTTCTGAAATATTTCTCTAAGTCACTCATGCATTCTCCTTTTTCCAATAAACACCCGTCCAGTCAATGGTCTTTATTTCTTCAGTAATACCGTGGTGCTTCCTGTAATCCTCAACTGCTTTCATGCATGCAGGTACTGCGCCCCAGTCATCAATAATAATATATCCGCCTTTTGAAAGCTTAGGATATAGATTAGTTAGCCCATCCATAGTAGATTCGTACATATCGCCATCTAGCCGCAGTATAGCTAGCTTATTTATAGGAGCCTTAGGTAATGTATCCTTAAACCAGCCTTTCAAAAACTTAACCTGTTCATCTAAGAGTCCATACTTCTCAAAATTATGTTTTACTTCATCTAAAGATACTTTCAACTCTTCAAATTGAAAATGTTTATCGCCTCTATCAGCAGGATATTTATTAGGGTCAGGTGTTGGCAGGCCTTCAAATGAGTCAGCTACCCAAACAAATCTATTAGTAATATTTATTTCTTTAAGTATTGCCCTCATAAGAATTGTAGAACCACCCCTCCAAACACCAAGTTCAATCAAATCACCTTCAACATTATTCTCAATAACATCTCTCACACAGAATTCTATATTGTCAAGTCGCTTCATGCCGACCATGGTATCGGCATACATGGGCCTGTCCTTCCCATTCAGGCGCTCCTCTTCACTTGATTTGTTTACCTGGCTTATTGTATAGTTCATTGGACGAAGCAACCTGTCTAACCAACGTAACTTCCTTGAAACAACTCCATGAGTCAACCTAACCGGAATATATTCCTTAGTACCCACTCGGTGATAATCCGTGAGCATTTTCTTCAAAAGATTAATATATGCAGAACTTTGCTCCATAAGGGTTAACTAAATTCTCTTTTTAATCGCCTTTTAATAATAATGTGTAGCGAAAATATTTTCCTAAGATTACGCCCCAACTGTAGCTTTCTGTATTTTGCCTTGAGTTCTTTCCCATGGTTCTCGAAAGATTGACTAAACCCTTTGTCTATCTTAATCTTTTGAATAAGGCCCAGCACTTCTAAAGGTACATTATTGCCCACAGCTATTATTCCTAGTCCACAACTATGTGTAAACGCACATGAAGGGTAAAGTTTGCTTATTTCTGCCCAAAATTTCCAAACGCCAAAACCCTTACGGCGTATTTGGGTATCGTGAAATAATACCACTGCTTTATCAGAAAGCTTGGGAAACCAATTATCAAAATCGTGCTTTACAGCATCATAGGTATGTAATCCATCAATATTCAATATATCAATGCTCTTATCTCTAAACTTATCCTTTGCTTCGTCAAATTTCATTCTAAACAATGTGGCAATATCGGCATATTCCTCCTTCACGTGATTAACTATACTCTCATAAACATCTTCATAATAGAAGCCAGAGTGTTCATCTCCTAACCATGTATCAATCGCGTAGCATTTGACCGG
>Ga0206836_10016_pt1 | contig 54298 bp, 44 predicted proteins | sample Alteio_BWOrgCont_28_FD_152871 | JGI IMG/M metagenome (GOLD analysis project Ga0206836, IMG submission 152871) | Enriched cells from forest soil in Barre Woods Harvard Forest LTER site, Petersham, Massachusetts, United States -... | ecosystem: Environmental > Terrestrial > Soil > Temperate forest >...
GCTGAAGTTTACCAGCCCTACCAGTTAGCCTTCGATACTGCAGGTAACTTATATTTTGTAGACGCTAATACCGCTACCGTGCGGAAGATTGATAAAACAACTAATGTTATTACTACCATTGCAGGTACGGGTGTACAGAACTACTACGGTGATGGCGGGAAGGCTGATACTGCTCAATTTATATCACCGACAGGTATTGCTATTGATAAAAACAATAACATTTTTATAGCCGACCAGGCCAACAGCCGTATACGAAGAATTGATGGAGTTACATCAATAATAACTACCATAGGCGGTAATGGCACAAACGGGTTTCAGAATGGTTTTGCTTCTATATTTCAGTCACCTACAAACCTGGCATTAGACTCCGTAGGCAATGTTTATGTTTCAGACATGAGCAATAACATGGTGCGTGAAATATTTGTTTCAACAGACTCAGCTATAACTATTACAGGAACAGGTTCACAGGGATATTTTGGGAACCATGTAATGGCAAACACGGCCTCGCTCAATGGCCCTTTTGGTATTGGATTTGATAAATCAGGAGATATTATTTTCAGCGACGCCAATGATTATAAAATGCGTGAAATATCCTTTAGCGGGCCTTCTATTACAAGCCAGCCTCCTGCCACAATTTATACATGCCCTGGTTTGGGGAATAAAATAGGTATTGGTGTTTCGGGCAGCGGTGTTACCTACCAATGGTATGTTGATTCCACAGGAAGCGGAAGTAATTTAGTGCCTGTAACCAATGGTGCTGAATTTTCAGGCGCTAATGCCGATTCACTGTTAATTAGCAGCATAGAAACCTCTACGCTTGCATTTCAATGCTCAATAAATGGAGGGTATGTTAACTCGATACTGGTACAGGATAATCTTGTTCCAGCTCCTTCTCTCAGATATATTGGAAAGTATTTACGGGGTAATAGCATTTGCTCGAACAGTAGTGCGGATATTGGTTTTGCAGATATGAGCATTGGTTTAATTAAACCCAGGCATGGAAAAGGTATTCCCTACGATGAAGATTTCTATTCATGGAGTGCAAGCCCAGGTGATACAAGTACCGGTTATAGTACTACTATATATGTGAACCCAAGTGTAACTACAACTTATACGCTTATGGTTAACAACGGGGCTTGTACCATTGATACTACTGTTACTGTGTATGTTCACACGCACACACTTGAAGCCAATGTTCTCCCTGCCTCACCCGTTTGCCAAGGCACAACAGTTACCTTGTATGGTAAGGGTGGCAGCAATTACCAATGGATGGATACTACAACTTATGCTTATACCACCAATGGTGTGGGCTTTCCTATTGGTAAAACTACTACTTACTTTATGAGTGGTACTGATACTTATGGATGCTCCTATACCGATACATTAACTGTAGTTGTTAACCCCATACCTGCTGTTACCGCTAATGCTTCTAAAGATTCTATTTGCTCAGGCAACTCTGTTACACTTACGGGTGGTGGAGCACTTTCATATTCCTGGAGCAATGGCGTTACAAATGGTGTTCCGTTCATACCTACAGCATCGGGTGTTTATTCTTTAACAGGTACAGATGCTAATGGTTGCAGCGCTACGGCTAACGTGGCTGTTACAATAATGGCACAACCACCGGTTTCCGGTATGGCCAGCCCGGCTACTGTTTGCGGAGGCGATTCACTTACGTTGACCGGCAGCGGAGCTGTTTCATATACATGGAGCGGAGGCGCTACTAATGGCGTGCCTTTTGTTCCTGCAAGTACAACTACATACACTGTTACAGGAACCAGTGCTTTTGGTTGTACCAATACATCGCTTGTTTCTGTAACCGTGAACCCTAAACCACCCGTTAAAGCTATTGCCTTCCCCAGCGCCGGCGTTTGCCAGGGTTCAACTGTAACATTGCTTGGCGGCGGCGGAGTATCTTATTCATGGAGTGGCGGCGCAAACAATGGAGTGGCTTTTGTACCTCCCGGAACTACCACTTATACAGTAACGGGTACTGATGCCAATGGCTGTACGGCTACAGATTCTGTCAGAGTTGTGGTAGATAACGCCATAATAATTGCACCTACCTCTGCAAGCACTTTATGCGGACAAAATAATGGTACTGCATCAGTATCGGTTTCAAGTGGCATTCCTCCCTATACTTATTTATGGAGCACAACCCCTATTTCAACTAATTCGTCTGTCGACAGCCTTGCACCCGGAGTATATGTGGTTACCGTAACCGATTCGGCTCATTGTAACTCTACACAGGCTATAAGCATTGGCGGTTCTTCCGCGCCTGTTCTTACAGTTGCCACAACAAACAGCAATTGCGGTACCAGGGGAACCGGTTCGGCCAGCGTTGTAGTTACCGGCGGAACAACACCCTATCACTACTTATGGAACAACGGCGATACACTTTCAAATGATTACAATCTTAGAGCTGCCACCTATATTATTACAGTAACCGATGCCAACGGTTGCTCTACTTTCGCCCCGGCAATTGTAAACAATGCCAACGGGCCGGTGGTTACAATAACTTCGCAGCAAAATGTTATGTGTTACGGAAATGCCACAGGCTCTATTTCGGTAACTGTATCAAGCGGCACCCCTCCTTACCAGTACCTTTGGTCGAACGGGGCCACTGTATCGTCAATTACTAACCTGCCAGCAGGGCCTTACCAGCTAACGGTTATGGATGCCGATAGTTGCACCAGTGTAAGAAGTTTCACTATTACCCAACCCATTTCTCTTACTGCTACCACTTCAACAATTAAAGCCGATTGCGGTGTAGCCGATGGTTCCGCCTCAATATCAGCAGCCGGCGGCACTTCGCCTTTCCTATACTCATGGAATACAGGAGCTACTACTTCTTCCATTTCTTCAGTGCTGGCAGGGGTTTACTTTGTTACCGTTACCGACGGTAATGGATGCCAGGATTCACTTACAATACCTCTCAGCAATAAAACAGGCCCCTCAGTTTCGCTCACTATTTCATCAAATGCAGGTTGTGGCAGCGGAGGATTACTTTCTGCTTCTGCTACGGGTGGCACTACGCCTTACACGTATAAATGGTCGAACGGAGCTACCGCTTCTTCCATATCAAATGTTCCGGCGGGCGATTACTTTGTTACGGTTACCGATGCACACGGTTGCCTGGGTACTGCTGATACTTCTATCTCTGAAATTACTCCTCCTGTACTTCCTTTATGTATGGTTACGGTTGATACTGCCAGTGTCCACAACCTGGTTATATGGGATAAAACAGCGGCAACCAATATTGACCATTATAATGTTTACAAGGAAAGTACTACCGCAGGTGTATACTTTTTGGTGACTTCAGTACCTTACACCAGCCCTGCCACATTCATTGATACTCTCTCAAACCCGATGATACGCAGCTGGAGATATAAATTAACCCAGGTTGACACTTGCGGCAATGAATCGCCACAGAGCCCTGACCATAAAACCATGCACGTTACTGTAAACAAAGGAGTTGGAAACACCATTAACCTTATCTGGGATGGTTATGAAGGACTTGCCTTCTCAACCTATTACATTTACAGGGATACTATGCCTGATACCTACACTCTATTTGACTCGGTGCCAAACACTATTTATACTTATACCGATGTACATCCGATGAATACCAAAAAGACTTCTCTCTATCATATAGGTATTGATAACCCGGGCAGCTGTACTCCGCTGCGTACTCTTGCTATAAACTACAATTCATCCAAGTCGAACTCCGGTAATATTACCTTAACATCAGTACCTGAAATAAGCGACTTCACCAATTGTACAGTTTTCCCAAATCCTTCTTCAGGTGTGTTTACTGTTAATATGACACTTTCTCAGAATACACAGAACTTGTCACTGAAAGTGATAAATGAACTTGGACAGGAAGTTTACGAACAATCGTATTCAAGAATTGCTGGGCAATTTACCAGGGAACTTAATTTATCTGACCTTGCCAAAGGGGTATATTTCCTGAAAATATCTTCTGACCAGGGTAATGTATACAAGAAAATTGTTTTACAATAACTAAAATCTACAAACCAATAAGTATATAATCATCTTACAATAAAACCGTAAATCATGCAAAACTTCTACCGAATTTCCCGACTTACATTACTTGCCATTTTTTGTTTCAGCATAAGCAGTACGCTGAAAGCCCAGGTTATTTTAACCGATGCCGGTAACGGTACTTATGGTTATTCCGGCGACGGAAGTGCTGCCACAGCTTCAGAAGTGGAAACGCCTTACAGTGTGGTGGTTGACAAAGCAGGCAACATTTATATAGCCGATTATGGTGTAGACGTAATTCGTAAAGTCACTGTGTCAACTGGTATTATTACAACCCTTGCCGGAAGCGGTAACGCTAACTATTCCGATGGCTTAGGAACAGCAGCCTCTTTTAATGGCATTGAAGGTTTAGCCATTGATACTGCATCAGGTAACCTTTATGTGGCCGATGCCAATAACCAACGCATACGTATGGTTACACCGGGAGGCGTAGTAACAACCATTGCAGGAACAGGTACTGCCGGTTTCTTTGGCGATGGCGCTCCTGCATCAGGCTGCCAGTTAAACTACCCTTCAGGGGTTGCAGTAGATAAATCAGGTAATATTTACATAGCTGATAATGCCAATAACCGTATTCGCGAAATAACGGGAAGCACCATAAACACTATTGTAGGTAATGGAACAGCAGGGTTTGCTGGTGATGGTGCTGCGGCTACTCTTGCTGAATTGAATGCCCCCTCCTGCATAGCGGTTGATAAAGCTGGCAATATTTATATAGCAGATGCATCTAACCAACGTATACGTAAAGTAAATGCAATAACACAGACCATTTCAACTATTGCAGGTAATGGTAATACCGGTTATATTGGAACAAATATACCGGCTACAAACGCCCAGTTATACAACCCCTGGGGAATTGCCGTTGATGCGAGTGGTAATGTTTACTTTGCCGATCAGAGTAATAATATGATAGAGGAGGTATTTGCCAGTAACGATAGTATTACTCTTCTTGCAGGCTTTGGCCAGTATTCATACGGCTATAATGGCGACCATATACCCGGAATAAATGCCGAATTATATACTCCATTGGGATTAGCTATAGATGATTCTTCTAATATTTATTTTGCCGATGAGAATAATTACAGGGTTAGGGAATTAAAAGTAACAGGGCCCAATATTGTGGTAGAACCGCAGTCAAATGATAATGTTTGCCCGGGTGCACCTACCTATGTTAGCATTGTCACTTCGGGAACCGGTGTTACCTATCAGTGGTTAGTAGATTCCAATTATTCCAACTGGGATACCGTTAAAAATGGCGCAGTTTATTCCGGCGCTACGTCTGATACACTTAAATTTAACGTGGGCACGCAACAGGGAAATAGCTATCAGTATATGTGCGTTATTAATAACGGATACGAAACTTCCACTGTTGGCAATGTTTATATCAATTATCTTCCTAATGTTAATCTGGGTTATCCAACCGACAGTATCTGCCCCGGTACACCTACGCAAATAAGCGCATGGATAGGTGGCGGTAGCCGTATTAAACCTTTACATCATCCGGCAGTGCCTGCCAGCGGTATTTTATGGAGCACCGGCGATTCTACCGATACAATTACGGTAATGCCATTGGTTACCACCAAATATACTGTTACAGCTACTCAGAGTGGATGCTCTGTTACCGATACCATTACTGTTGATGTTGACCGTACTAAGGTTTCCGTTAAAGCATTCCCGTCAACATCAGTTTGTTCGGGTAATACTGTTACTTTATTCGGCCAGGGTGTAAGCTCATATTCATGGAGCAGTGGTATTAATAACGGGGTAGGGTTTACCCCGCCGGGAACAAGTACATATACTGTAACCGGTGTTGACGATATAGGATGTTTAATAAAAGATAGCGTAACCATAACCGTGAATCCATTGCCGGTAGTTACAATTACCTCAACCTCGGCTACCGATACAATATGCCAGGGAACCAGCCTCACCCTTTCGGGCGGAGGAGCTGTTTCATATAACTGGAGCGGAGGGGTAGTTAATAATACTGCTTTCACTCCTTCATCTTCCGAGGTTTACTACCTCACCGGAACCGATGCTAATGGCTGTTCAGGCACTACATCTATTCCTATCACCGTTGCTCCATTACCTGTTATAACGGGTACTGCTTCACCTTCAACTGTATGCGCGGGCGGTTCAGTTACACTTACAGGTAACGGTGGTTCATCATACGTATGGAGCGGTGGTGTTACCAATGGCGTTGCTTTTACCCCGGTTACTTCGGGAACATATACAGTTACAGGCACCGATGCAGCAGGCTGCACCGGAAGCGGCCAGGTAATCATTACCGTTTCGCCCAAGCCAATCATTACAGCTAATGCATTCCCTTCCGCTACCTTGTGCGAGGGTTCTTCAGTAGCATTATTCGGCGGAGGCGGCGTTTCATATGCATGGAGCGGCAGTGTAAACAATGGCGTTTCTTTCAACCCAACATCTTCAGGCACATATACTGTTACCGGAGTTGATGTTAACGGTTGTTTCAATAAAGATTCAATAATGATAACCGTTAATAAAAAAGTTGTTATTACACCTGTCACTTCAAACACTTCATGCGGATTGAAGAATGGTTCAGCTTCAGTAATAGCATCCAATGGCCTTCCTCCTTACACTTACTTATGGAGTACGACCCCTGCGTCTACCAGTTCTTCGGTTGACAGCCTTGGAGCAGGAACTTACGTAGTTACCGTTTCCGATTCTGCAAAGTGCCCTTCAACCCTTGTTATTGGTATTGGCGCTTCAACGGCACCTATTTTATCGGTTACCACTACCCCTAGCAATTGCGGCACGGTAGGTACAGGTTCGGCTTCGGTATCAGTTACCGGCGGTACCGCCCCTTACAAGCTTATGTGGAACAATGGTGATACCCTTGCTAATGATTACAACCTGAAAGCAGCCACCTATATTATTACCGTTACCGACGTAAACGGCTGTTCTACTTTTGCCCCTGGCATTGTTACCAATGCCAACGGCCCTAAAATTTCTATCTCTTCGCAATCGAATGTAAAATGTTACGGCAGTACTTCAGGCGCACTATCAGTTTCTGTTTCAGGCGGTGTTTCTCCTTACACCTACTTATGGTCGAATGGAGCTACCACCTCAGCAATTGGCGCACTGCAAGCCGGGCCCTACCAGCTTGTGGTTATGGATGCCGACAGTTGCACCAGCGTAATGAGCTTTAACATTACACAGCCTGCGGCACTCACACTTACATCATCTATAGTTAAATCAGACTGCGGTGTTTCCGATGGCGATGCTTCGGTAGCAGTAAGCGGCGGAACTTCTCCTTTCACATACGCATGGAACAATGGTGCAACTACTTCAAATAACACATCGGTTATGGCCGGTGTTTATGAAGCGACTGTAACGGATGGTAATGGTTGTATAGATTCTGTAGCTGTTGCTGTAAGCGATAAAACAGGCCCTACCGTTTCTCTTGACGTAACGGCTAATGCAGGTTGCGGAAGTGGTGGTTCTGTTACTGCCACAGCAACGGGTGGAGCTTCGCCTTACACTTATACATGGTCTGATGGGCTTACTTCCACATCAATATCGAATGTGCCTGCCGGTAACTACTTTGTTACTGTTACCGACCACCTTGGTTGCGTAGGTTCGGCCGATACTATTATCACCGAAACCGTACCTGCGGTGCTTCCGATATGTATGGTTACTGTTGACTCAGCCAGCAGCCACAACCTTGTTATATGGGATAAAACAGTTGCCACAAATATTGACCATTACAATGTTTATAAAGAAAGCACCACAGCAGGTGTATACTTCATGGTAGCTTCAGTACCATATACAAGCCCTGCTACCTATGTTGACTCGCTCTCTAACCCAATGGTACGCAGCTGGAGGTATAAAATATCTCAGGTAGATACTTGCGGCAACGAGTCGCCTTTAAGCCCCGACCACAAAACCATGCACCTAACTGTGAACGAAGGTGTGGGTAACGTTATAAACCTGATTTGGGATAACTACGAAGGCCTCACATTCTATACATATTATGTATACAGGGACACCCTTCCGTTTACCTATACCAAGATTGACTCTATCCCGAATAACATTTTTACCTATACCGACCTGCACCCGCTGGTTACTAACAAAACAGCGCTCTATCACATAGGTATTGATAACCCGGGTAGCTGTACTCCGTTGCGTACACTGGCTATCAATTACAATTCATCCAAATCGAACTCGGGTAATATTGTATTTGTACCAACCGGTATCGCCACAGTATCTGATTTGAACAATTGCTCGGTATATCCTAATCCTTCCAATGGCAGGGTAACTGTAAGTATGAATCTTTCGCAGAATACGCAGAGCCTGTCGCTGAAAGTGATTAACACACTGGGTCAGGAAGTATATGCTCAATCATATTCAAGAATTGGCGGACAATTCACGAAAGAACTCGATCTCTCTGACTTAGCTAAGGGAGTTTACTTCCTCAAGTTGTCAGATAATCAATCGACCGTATACAAGAAGATTGTGTTGCAATAATAAATTATAAGTAATACAGAAAAGGCTGACAGTATTGTCAGCCTTTTTTATTTGACGGCATCTGAACATGTATGTCTCATTAGATTCCTCACTTCGTTCGGAATGACAAAAAACTGTCGGGTACTATTATGAATTGGAGCAGTGTCGAACTGGCTCCAATTCAACATAAATAATTCCTATAACTGTCATTCCGATCCGCCGGCTGGCGGAGAGGAATCTCCTTTACTTAAGGCCCAATACTGTCAAAATTTTCTCCGCCAGTATAGCCGCAATCTTTTCATTCGATTCATGAGTCCAGCCTGCAATGTGCGGTGTAAACACCACCCTGTCGCTTTTTATTAAATATTGAAAAGCTTCGGGTAATTTGCTTTGGTCAATATCTTCAAACGAAATCTTTTCATATTCCAGTACATCAAGGCATGCGCCAATTACCTTACCCGATTTCATCATCTGTACAAGGTCATCCGTCTTCACCACTTTGCCGCGGGCAGTATTAATCAAATAAATATTCTTCCTGAATTTTTCAAGGAATGATTTATCTATCATGTAATGCGTTTCTTCCGTCAGCGGAATATGTAAACTTAGCACATCTGCTTTTTCAAACAGTTGTTCCAATGTTGCTTCTTTTGCATATTCATCAGAAAAGCCCTTTTTGTATTTATCATAGGCCAGCACACTTACTCCAAAGCCCTTCAGGCGCTGTGCAAAAGCACTGCCCATATTTCCATATCCAATTATACCCACGGTCTTACCTTGCAACTCCACTCCACGGTTTCCTTCGCGTATCCACTTGCCATGCCTTACTTCATTATCGGCCCTTAAAATATTATTAAACAGGCACAACAGCATACCCAAAGCATGTTCGCCAACAGCATCGCGGTTGCCTTCGGGTGCATGCAGGCAATGTATGCCCATGCTGTGTGCATAGTGCACATCAATATTCTCCATACCGGCACCGGCACGGGCAATGAATTTAAGATTGGTTCCTTTGCTTATTATTTCTTTATCAAGTTTTATACGGCTGCGGATAACTACACCTATGTAATTAGGCAATTCCTTTTCTATTATTGCTTTATCCCACTCATATTGCAAATCGCACACAAGCCCTGCTGCTTCCAGTTCTTTTTGTAAAAGCGGGTGAACAGAATCGATGAAGAGGATGCTTATTGTTGTGGGCATTAGATTTGGTTTGTGAGTGTGAAAATAAGAATTAGAGAATTGTTCTTGCCATTAGAAAGAAATTCGTATAAATATAAGTAGATTTTGACTGCAATATTTCTTTCTTATTCTTGTATAGAAAATTACAAAAATTTACCAGTAATTTATTTTCTTCAGTATCAAATTGCTTTGTAAATTCACTTTCATCTATACCATTAATATTTGGATTAAGGCTTGGTATATTCTTTGGAGTAAAAAGGCTCAAGAATCTTATAAAACTTCTGAAGTTATGCTGTGGACTACTGTTATTAAGCGCCTTATTCGACTCATCCGCTCGCTTAACAATATCTGTTAGAGTCAATCCACCGATGGAATTGAAGCAAAAGGCTTGATTTCCGTCTTTAATTTGACTTAGCGCCCCAGTGAAGTCTCCAGCATTTGGTTTTCCCAACTCTTGATTCTTTCTAGCATATTCTATTACTTTACTATCATAGTCCTCCAACTCTGTAAAGGTTTCAGGATAATATTCATATGTGATAATAATGAATAGAGTTAGGATAATTTCTAAAAAATTATCCGTTTCATTATTAAAAATATTAGGCACCAATCCGCTCCAATTCCTATGAGTACCAACCGAAATCATAGTTCTTAATATTTCTAATTTATTGAAAACTTTTTTAACATGGCGGGGGGTTCTAAAGTTAATAGCTTTCAAAAACTCCTCTATCTTATCAATATCTTTTGAAAAATATTCACCAATTAATGGTTTCAAGTTGTTGCTTTGAGGCATCCCAAATGAAATATCGAAAACTTTTTCAAGGTATTCATCTGATTTTATTACATTACCGTATTTTGTTTTAACAGCACTCGTAACAGCATCTCTATCAACACCAAAAAAGAAAATGGTTCTCTTGCCTAATGAGAAAAAAAGTTTGATACTACTCAATAGTGCGAGCATATTTTCTGGCTCACATCTATCTAGATCATCTATGAATACGATTAGTCTTTGGTTCTCTTCAAGAATTTCATCTTCCATTTTTTGGAATGACTCTTTAAACTCTTTGATTTTCTTAAAGAATGAACCTTCCTTCTCTACTTTCTCATAATACTTATTCAGCGCTTCCTGTTGCTTATCAACATCATATTCAATCCCTATACCTAATATGTCTGGCGTTTTTATTGTTAATCCCCTAAACATATTAACAAAAAAAGCTGCTGATTCCTTAATAAATGCCTTTACTGCTTTTCCTCTTTTTAATTCACTGGTAATTGCATCAACCAAGGAGAGCGCTAGATTATCATCTTTTTCATGTTCCCACGCAGTAAAAAAAATTGTTTTGTATTGTTTGCCAACCTCTAATTCTTTCTTAATAAAATTCATTAGGGTCGATTTTCCGCTTCCCCATTCGCCAAAAAGTACAATCATATTATTACCGTTCAACGCATCACCTGCACTTTCAAGAAAGTCCCAGATTGCAATTCCTTTTGTTTTTAAGTTAAAATGGTCGGACGTATTTTTTTCAATTTCTACATATCTATTAGATAATAATTTCATGCTTCTTCTTATTTAAATTACTCTATAAACTTTTGCGAAAATAGACAAAACAAAAAAGCCCTGAATAAATCAGGGCCTTTTCTATTTTAATCTATTACTACATTTTCTTATCCCCATCGGGCGCTTTTGCTTTGGCAGTATCTCCACCCATTCCCGGAGACATTCCAAGTTGAGCCATCATTTTCATCTCATCCATATATCCCCAATGTTCAAATGCCTTTCCGTTTTTGAAACGCACAATATCTACACCATCAACATTTATTTTTTTGCCTGTAGCAGCCATGCCCATAACAGAACCGGTATTGGTTCCTGTAATGGTATATTGCACGGTTACGCAATCGGTATCCGCTACCATAAAGTTTATTTTGCAATTTAAGTCTGGATATCCTTTAATGAAATCTTCCCAGCCTTTTCTCAATCCATTGCGGTCAGGGGTATATCCCGGGTCAATACAATGCTCTATATAGTCGGAAGCAACAAGCGAATCGACCATAGAGGTATTGTGCTTATTCATTACTTCTTCATAGAATTTACGCATTATTTCCTGGTTTTTTGCAGGCCTGTTATCTACCCCAACTTTGTTACCCGGAGACATGCATGCTGAAAAAGCCGCTGTAATAGCTATTGCTGTAATTATTTTTTTCACAGTTTATTTGGATTTTGATTTATAGGTTCGAAAGTATAAAATATTTTATTCAATGCCTGTTTTAACTGCATATATGCCTTTAGCCTATCATAGAATAGCTTATAAATGTGTAATTTTATGGCTTAGTTATGGCACAACCAATTAAGAAAACTATTGCGGTACTTGGTTCCACGGGTTCCATAGGTAAGCAGGCGCTTGAAATAGTGCAGGCCAACCCCGACCGTCTGCAGGTAGAAGTACTTACTGCCCAGAACAATGCCGATTTATTAATAGAACAAGCCATAGCTTTTGAACCAAATGCAGTAGTAGTTGGCGAAGAGAAATACGCTTATGTAAAAGATGCTCTTCAAAAGCACGATATAAAAGTATATGCCGGCGCCGATGCGCTTTGCCAGGTGGTGCAAATGGAAACCGTTGATATGGTATTGGCTGCCATTGTAGGTTTTGCAGGTTTACGTTCTACATTAGCTGCTATTGAGGCAGGAAAACCTGTAGCCCTTGCCAATAAAGAGACACTGGTAGTAGCAGGGGCTTTGGTTACCAGCCTTGCCAAAGAAAAAGGTGTTAACATTTACCCTGTTGATTCTGAGCATTCTGCCATATTTCAATGCCTTGCAGGTGAATTCCATAATAAGATAGAGAAGATATACCTTACCGCTTCTGGCGGGCCGTTCAGGGGAAAAGACAAAACTTTTTTATCCACCGTCACTAAGGCCGATGCGCTTAAGCACCCCAACTGGAAAATGGGTGAGAAAATTACCATTGATTCGGCTACAATGATGAATAAAGGGCTGGAGATTATTGAAGCTGCATGGTTATTTAGCCTGAAGCCTGAACAGATTGATGTTATTATTCACCCACAATCTATTATACATTCGTTAGTACAGTTTGAAGATGGCTCGTTAAAAGCGCAGATGGGTTTGCCAGATATGAAACTGCCCATACAGTATGCGTTATTCTATCCGCAACGCATGCCTTCATCATTCAAGCGGTTCGATTTTGCCTCCTATCCTTCACTCACATTTGAAAAACCCGATATGAGTACCTTCCCTTCTATTTCATTGGCTTATGAGGCCCTGAGAAAAGGTGGTAACATGCCATGCGTTTTAAACGCAGCTAATGAGGTGGCTGTCAGTGCATTTTTAAATGGTGGAATTGGCTTTAATGATATTCCAACAATAGTTGAGAAATGTATGCAGCAGGTACACTATATTGATAAACCTACCTTGCAGGAATATATTGATACCGATATAGATACACGCAAAGAAGCTTCTTCTTTAGCCAAAAAGAAAATACGTGCTTAATGAAGCATTTTGCTTTTTCTCTCTTTCTCTTTATTGTTTCTGTTTCTTCTCCTGCCCAGCAAGATAGCGCCCACAATGTTGAACTGGTAAGATTAGATAAATATTATATCCATTCCGGTTTACTCGATGCCCGCGACCAGGTTATTGCGCCCTTCCATTGGAAAGGATACCAGTGGGCCACCTTTGGTGGATTAGCTGTTACAGAATCGGCACTGATATTTGCCGGAGGCGATAAAAGCCTGCAATCTTTCATGCAAAGCAACCGCAACGTCACCACCAACTTTATAGAAACCAATTTCGGCGACCCTTTTGGCAGCGGACTTTATCCAGCCATTATTGTAGGTTCAACCTATATTATAGGGTGTATATTTAAACAAGACCACCCCAAAAAACTAGCCATGATAGCTGCTAAATCTATTGTAATTAGCGGGGCAACCACGACCATAATTAAGTTTCTTGCTGAACGCCATCGCCCCTACCAAACCAACCCTCCTAACCCCCTTTTATGGGATGGGCCAGTAGGCATAGGTACCACCCAATATGTATCATTCCCTTCGGGGCATACAACAGTAGCTTTTGCCACGGCTACCAGCATAGCCCTGATTTATCCCCATCCTGTTATAATACCCGTCCTTGCCTATAGCCTTGCTACGGTAACTGCTTACGGGCGCATGAATGGCGACTGGCACTGGTGCTCAGACGTTTTAATGGGGGCTGCCATAGGGTATTTTACCGCCAAGCTCGTCTATAATCATAATAATTGGGGTAAATGCCTTTCCAGGCGTATTCACTATCATCCGGATATTGATTACATGTAGATTGGAAATTTGAGGTAACTTTGTAGTTTATAATTGCTTATGGGTGTACTTATTCAGATATCACAGTTTTTACTTAGTCTTTCTATATTAATACTGCTTCACGAGGCCGGACATTTTACGGCAGCACGCCTTTTTAAAATAAAGGTTGAGAAGTTTTATCTCTTCTTCGATCCATGGTTTTCTCTCTTTAAAATAAAGAAAGGTGAAACGGAATATGGTATTGGCTGGCTGCCTTTAGGCGGCTATGTGAAAATAGCGGGTATGATAGATGAGTCGATGGACAAGGAGCAGATGAAACAGCCTGCACAACCCTGGGAATTCCGTTCGAAACCGGCATGGCAAAGGCTTATTGTAATGGTGGCAGGTGTAACTGTCAACCTTATACTTGGTTTTGTAATTTACAGTTGCGTACTACTTACATGGGGTACTGAATATCTTCCGACAAAGAATGTAACCAATGGTATTTATTGCGATTCTATTGCAACCCAGATGGGCCTTAAAAACGGCGACAAGATTCTGTCGGTTGACGGAAAATACGTAGAGAACTTTGATAAGATACCCATTCAGTTGTTGCTGAACCTTGCACATTCTATACAGATAGAGCGCAACGGACAGCAAATGAATATACCGGTTACAGAAGATAATCTTTCCCTGTTGCTTACTAACCCTACCAGGTTTATACAACCCCTTGTTTACCCAATTGTCGACTCGGTAAAACATGGCATGGAAGCCGAAAAAATAGGGCTTAAGCATGGTGACAGAATATTGCAGGTAGATACATCGCATGTCCAGTACCAGCAGGAAGTAGTTGCCCTATTTCATAAAGACAGTGATAAAAATGTAACGCTTGTGATTAATTCAGGTGGCGATATAAAAACACTGCAGGCGCATATAAGTAAACAAGGCACATTAGGCTTTGTTTCTCAGCTGCCTGAAACAGTTAAAACCTCTTACAACATACTTACCTGCATACCCGCAGGGTTTAAAAGGGGTATAGAAACAGTGGTGGACTACGCCAAACAACTAAAGGTATTAATGGTATTGAAGGGCGCCCACAGGCAAATTGGCGGATTCATTACCCTTACAAAAGCCTTTCACAAAGTATGGGATTGGCCCAGTTTCTGGGGCTTTACAGGCTTTTTATCTATTATGCTGGCATTCCTGAACATACTGCCTATTCCGGCACTTGATGGGGGCCATGTAATATTTGTGTTATATGAAATGATAACAAAGCGCAAACCGAATGAGAAGTTTATGGAATACGCCCAGTATGCCGGCTTGCTGATATTAGCTACTCTCATTCTGTATGCTAACGGACTTGATATAGGAAGGCTTTTTCATAAGTAAACATGATCAGGGTTTTTCATAGTCTTTCATTTACAGCATTACTTCTTGCTTCGTTAAGCGGTTTTGCCCAGCAATCAAATACAAGAGGAAGTGGCACTACCACCGATTCTTCCATGATAAAGCTACTGCATGGTAAAATGGATACCACCATGCCGCATAAAATATTACTTATTCCATTTGAGCCGAAAATGTTCATGTCGGAAATAGGCAAAGACGTGAATGCCAAAACAAATCTGAGCTATAAAGCTATTACCGATGAGTTCCGTAAAGAACTCGACCTTGCCATGTACAATGCATTGAGAATGAGCTGTGTAACGGTTACATTACTCGATGGCAAACATAGTTCCGATACCACTATGGGTTACATATACAGCAGCACTACCTACGGCTATGAACCTGTTCCCGGCACAGCTATTGATGCCGGTGGCAGCACAGAATATGACCCCAAACACCAGAAAGACCATTATATAGATAAGGGACAACTTTCAGTTCCGGTAGATTATACCAAACGCTTTATGAATACTACGGTTCAGAATCCGCACCTGCTATCGCAACTAAGTGGTATATACAATACCGATACTTATGTCTTCATTAACGAACTGGACATAAAGAATGTAGATAACGCAACCGAAAATTTATCGGAGGATACCTACCGCAGGCAGGTAACAGTTCATTACTCAATAATTGATAATACGGGCCATTATGTTTCCAAGGGTGTTGCAATCACATACTTCCCGTATAGGGAAAATGACCCTAAAGAGATAGGCGACAAGTATTTCACTGTTATTGCCCGCACCATTCTCAAAAATTATATCCAGGGCCTCAACAATGATAAAATGCAGGCCGACAAGAAAAAGAAACCAGGAAAATAGAACGGTTTGCCGGAACATTAATAAATTAATCCCCCAAAATATACCGAAATGAAAACAGCAGAAGTAAAAGATAACCACGGAATAGGAAAAGTACTGGATGAGCTCGGCCTTTCAGGCATTATGTCGGGCGCGGGCACCGGCGAGAACAGGCTCAACACTTCGGGCGAGGTACTTGAATCCTATTCACCATGCGATGGCTCGCTGATAGGAAAAGTAAAACAAGCGACAAAAGAAGATTATGAAAAAGTAATGCAGGCTGCCTGCAAAGCATTCCCTGAATGGAGAATGTGGCCGGCACCAAGGCGCGGTGAGATAGTTAGGCAGATTGGTGAGGCACTTAGAAAATATAAAGAACCACTGGGTAAACTTGTTTCGTATGAAATGGGAAAAAGCTACCAGGAAGGGCTTGGCGAAGTGCAGGAGATGATAGATATATGCGATTTTGCGGTAGGATTATCTCGCCAGCTTTATGGTTTAACTATGCATTCGGAAAGGCCGCAGCACCGTATGTATGAACAATATCATCCATTAGGACCAGTTGGTATTATTAGTGCATTCAACTTCCCCGTTGCCGTATGGTCATGGAACGCAGCATTGGCTTGGGTTTGTGGTGATGTATGCATCTGGAAGCCATCGGAAAAAACTCCATTAACTGCTGTTGCTTGCCAGCATATTATAGCTCCTGTGCTTAAAAAGAATAATGTCCCCGAAGGTGTAAGTTGCCTTGTTATTGGCGGCGCGCAAATAGGCGAACTGCTTTCGAAAGATACACGCATACCACTTATTTCAGCAACCGGTTCTACCCGTATGGGAAAGAAAGTAGGCGTGGCAGTTGCAGAACGTTTAGGCCGTTCACTGCTTGAGCTTGGAGGCAACAATGCCATAATATTAACCCCCGATGCCGATTTGAAAATGGCCATTACAGCAATATTGTTCGGAGCAGTGGGAACTGCCGGACAGCGTTGCACAACCACACGCAGGCTTATTATACACGAAAGCATTTACGATGCAATGAAGGCTTCGCTTGAAAAAGCATACAAACAAATTAAGATAGGTAACCCGCTTGAAGAAGGTGTGCTTATGGGCCCACTTATTGACAAAGACGCGGTGAAGAATTATATAGACGCTATTCAGAAAATTAAGGAAGAGGGTGGTAAAATAGTTTACGGCGGAAAAGTACTTGAAGGCAAAGAATACAGTTCTGGTTGTTATGTAGTACCTACCATTGCCGAAGTAAAAAATGAATATGCCATTGTACAACACGAGACCTTCGCACCTATTTTGTACCTTATTAAATATAAAACTATTGAAGAAGCCATTGCTCTTCAGAATGGAGTGCCACAAGGATTGTCATCATCTATATTCTCAACCAATATGCGTGAGGCTGAAAAATTCCTTTCGCATGCCGGTTCAGACTGTGGTATAGCCAATGTAAATATCGGCACTTCGGGTGCTGAAATAGGCGGCGCCTTTGGCGGTGAAAAAGAAACCGGCGGAGGGCGCGAATCGGGCTCTGATGCATGGAAAAACTATATGCGCAGGCAAACCAATACCATAAATTACGGTACACAGTTGCCACTGGCACAGGGCATTAAATTTGATGTAGGGGAGTAGCCTGCAATTTTTAAATTTGTAAACGTATTTAAACTCTATAGGTTCTATGATGAACGACCTGATTAAAAATTTTCCTGCCCAACTGACTGAAGCGGTTGAAATTGCAGGTAAATCGAAATTGAAAAGAGCGACTTCACCTATTCACAATGTTGTTATTTGCGGACTGGGTGGCTCGGGCATTGGCGGTACCATTGTTAAAGAAACAATATTGCACCAGGCAAAGGTTCCCATTGAAATAATGAAGACCTATACACTTCCTGCCTACGTTGGTGAAAATACGCTTGTAATTTGTTCCTCTTATTCAGGCAATACCGAAGAAACCCTTGAATCGTTTTTGTTTGCGCAGGAACATAAGGCACATATAGTTTGTGTTACATCGGGCGGTAAGCTACTGGAACTGGCAAAAGAGGCAGGCTACGATGCTATTGTAATACCGGGCGGAATGCCTCCAAGGTCGTGCTTAGGATATTCGCTTACACAGCTTTTCCATATCCTCGCGTTTCATGGCATTGCTACCGAACATTCCACGCATATCAGTTCCGCGGTAAAACTGCTGGTTGAAAACCAGGCTACCCTTATGAAAGCGGCTGAACGTATGGCTGAGGTATTGAAAACCCACACACCCGTTATTTACAGTACCGCGCTTAATGAAGGTGTCGCCATCCGTTTCAGGCAGCAACTGAATGAGAATGCGAAAATTTTATGCTGGCACCATGTGATACCCGAAATGAATCACAATGAGCTGGTTGGCTGGAGCCATGAATATCCTGAAATAGCAGTGCTTATGTTCAAAGATGTGCAGGAACATTCGCGTAATGAATTGCGCATAGAGCTTTGTAAAAAAATATTTGAAAAGTACGCCAACATAATAATTGAAATACCTTCGAAGGGTAACCATATACTTGAGAAAAAACTCTACTGGATACATTTTGGCGATTGGGTATCATACTACCTGGCCGAACAAAGGCATGTAGATTCTATGGAAGTGAAGGTTATTGACCAGCTAAAAAAAGATTTATTAGCCAAATGAACCGTAAGGTAATCTTTAAAGACCTTGGTAACATAGACTATAAAGAAGCCTGGGATTACCAGGAAAGCCTCTTCAGGGAGGTAGTAGACAAAAAACTTGCCAACCGCAACCTTAGCGAGGAGGAAAAACAATTCACGGGTAATTATCTTGTATTCTGCGAACACCCTCATGTGTTTACACTTGGCAAAAGCGGTTCGGAAGAAAACCTTCTGATTAAACAAGAACAACTTCAGCAGCGAAACATAGCTTATTATAAAATAAACCGTGGGGGAGATATTACCTATCATGGCCCGGGGCAGGTAATAGCTTATCCTATTTTTAACCTCGATTATTTCTTCACCGACATTCATCGCTATATGCGTGCGCTAGAAGAAGCCGTTATACTAATGCTGGCAGAATACGGCATTAAAGGTGAACGCCTGAAAGGCATGACCGGCGTATGGCTTGATGCTGACCATCCTGCTAAGGCACGTAAAATATGCGCCATGGGTGTACGTACCAGCCATTGGGTTACTATGCATGGTATTGCCTTAAATGTAAACCCCGACCTGCAATATTTTTCCCTTATTATCCCCTGCGGAATAACCGATAAAGCTGTCACTTCTATGGCCAAAGAGCTGAAATACGAACCGGATGTAAATGAAGTGAAAGAACGTCTGAAAAAGCACATTGCGGCGGTTTTCGAAATGGATTACGTGGTGTAACCGGTAAATCAGCCCTTTTTGCACATAACCCCACCCTTAAACGGGGTTTCTTTGCCTTAATATTAATAAGCGTGTATATTATATAATTGTTAAATTGCGCCCTTTAATTCATACTTCCAATCATGAAAAAAGCATTCTTCTACAGTTCAACCCTCTGCCTCGCATTAAGCTCAATTTTATTGAGCACCTCCTGCAATCATACCGATGATGCAGCGAAATACAAAGGGGAAGTTGACAAAGCAAATTTCGATACGACTGTAAAACCACAGGATGATTTTTACCATTATGTAAATGGTACCTGGCTGAAAAATAATCCAATACCTGCCAGCGAACCGGCATGGGGAAGTTTTAACGTTGTTAATGACAGCGTAACCATGCGCCTGAGGAAAATACTTGAACAGGCAGCGGCTAATAAACAGGCGCAACCCGGCAGTATTGAACAGAAGGTAGGCGACCTGTATGCCTGCATGATGGATTCTGTTCAACTTAACAAACTGGGTATTACTCCGTTAAATGATGAATTTGCAAAGATTAACGCAATATCAGACAATAAAGGATTGTGGACAGAAGCAGCCCGCCTGATGATGATAGGCCCTGATGTAATGTTCGGATTTGGTGTTGAGCAGGATTCTAAAATCAGCAGCAAAGAAGTATGTGTTGTAGGACAAGGCGGAATGACACTGGGTGCTAAAGAATATTATTTGAATGATAACCCAATGATGCAGCATATCCGCGAAAAGTTTGTGGAATATGCCACCAGGTTATTTGAGCAGATGAATGAATCATCTGAAATGGCTGAGAAAGATGCTCACAAAATTCTCGACATTGAAACTGAAATGGCAAAATCATCTATGTCTCGCGTTGAATTAAGGAACATAGAAGCCCAGTACAATAAAATGCCATTGGCTTCACTTGTTAATATGTCTACCAACGTAGATTGGGCCACCTGCATGCAGGTATGGGGCATGAAAGCAATTGATACAGTTATTGTTGCCCAGCCCGATTTTGTGAAACAAATCAGCGAAATGTCCAAATCACTTTCTCTTGACGACTGGAAAACATACCTGCGTTTCCACCTTCTTTCAAGTGAAGCTTCCAAGCTTGGCGATACATTGACTAAAATCAACTTCGACTTCTGGCAACGTACATTACAGGGTGTTACTGAAATGCAACCCCGCTGGAAGCGTTCAGTACAAGGCACCAGCCGTGCGCTTGGCCAGTTATTAGGACAACTTTATGTTAAACAATATTTCAGTCCTGAGGCAAAAGCTAAGGTTCAGGAAATGGTTACAAATATTATTGCCGCTTATAAGGACCGCATTAATTCAGTAACCTGGATGAGCCCTGAAACCAAGAAATATGCTTTCCAGAAACTTGATAAAATAATGCTGAAACTCTGCTATCCTGACAAGTGGAAAGATTATTCCGCTCTTGAAATCAAGCGCGATTCATGGGTACAGAATTCATTCCGCATAAACCAGTTTGAATTCAATTACGACCTTAATAAACTGGGCAAACCGGTTGACCGCACTGAATGGGGAATGTCGCCACAGACAGTTAACGCATACTATAACCCATCTATGAATGAGATTGTATTCCCTGCAGCTATCATGCAACCTCCTTTCTTCGATATTAACAGGGATGATGCCATGAACTATGGAGCTATGGGCGCTGTAATAGGCCATGAGCTCACTCACGGTTTCGATGACCAGGGAGCACAATTTGATGCTGAAGGCAACCTGCATAAATGGTGGACCAACGATGATTCAGCTCACTATTATGGAAAACTGCAGGTGCTTATTCACCAGTTCGATAATTATGAAATTGATTCTATGCACGTAAACGGTCACCTTACTATTGGCGAAAATACCGCTGACTTAGGTGGACTTACCATTGCTTACCATGCTATGGAGACTGCCCTGAAACAACATCCTGAAGGTGTTGTTGATGGCTTTACACCTGAACAGAGATTCTTTATTGCATGGGCGCAGGCATGGAGGGATAACATCCGCCCTGATTACCAAAGACAACTTATTACAACCAACCCGCACTCTCCCGCCATTTTCAGGGCTAACGGGCCTTTATCGAATATGCAGGAATTCTATAAGGCTTTCAGCGTGAAGAGCAATGAAAGAGATAAAGAATTCAGAGGTTTTGACCTGAAACCAGGCGATGGTATGTATAGGTCAGACACAACCAGGGCGGTTATCTGGTAGATTTTATAAGCTTAAAAAATTGCGGGACAAGGATATAAATATATCTTTGTCCCCTCTTTTTTAGGGAGAGATGGCAGAGCGGTTTAATGCGGCGGTCTTGAAAACCGTTGAACCTTCACGGGTTCCGGGGGTTCGAATCCCTCTCTCTCCGCAAAATAAAGAAGCCACAATTGTGGCTTCTTTATTTTACATTTAACTTATTGATATCCTGTCATTTATTGGCTTTCTGGTTATATAACCCAACCATTTCATTAATTTATTCATCTAATTAACGTGCAACTTAGCCGAGATATCGGATATTCTCTACTTTAGTAACTAATTAAACAACCCTGGTTTATGAAAAAAATTACTTTATTAGCTATTGCCGGAACCGCCCTGACTGCGTACATATTTTTGTGCGGTTACAAGGAAGGCCCTGCCTTATACTCAGGCTGGGAATGTACCGGTGCAGAAACCGATAATACTAATCCAGCCGGATGTTACTCAGGCGGTAGCTGTCATTCTTCAGCAGCCACACCCGGAATTACCCTGAGCCTTGTATTGGACTCAGCCGGTAAGGCAACTACCCAATATGTGCCCGGTATGTCATATAAAATTGTACTTACAGGTGTGAATACTACTACCAATTCGCTTCCTACACATGGTTTCCAGATAGCTGCTATAACCGGTACGACACCTGTTGCCGCCACCGGCTTTGATGCCGGTACTTTCCCGGGACCTTTTGCTCCTAATACACATTATGCCCCACCTGCAACTTACTTTGATGTAGGTACCGTAGAACACGGAATACAACTTGCACCTGTAAGCGGTACGGGCGGAACAGGAACAGTTTATGCTGATACTGTTATATGGACCGCTCCCACATCAGGAACCGGTACCATTTCAATTTGGGCCGCATTAAATGCCGTAAACAATAATGGTGTTGCCGACAGGGGAGATTTGTGGAATACTATGCATATTGTAATTAGTGAATCGCCCAGCGGTATTGCATCAATTACTGATAATAATACAGCAAAAGTATATCCTAATCCTTTTTCACTTAATACAACATTTTTACTCCCTACCGAGGTTTCAACCGGTATGTTAAGCCTTTATGATATTACAGGAAGAGAAGTAAGGCAGGTTCCTTTTTCAGGGAAACAAGTAACAGTTGAAAGAGGTAACCTCGGCACAGGAATTTATTTTTACCGTATTGTGAATGAAAACAATGTTACCATGACAGGTAAACTTGTTATTGAGTAAAATCCTTCTTCCCCGGTATTAAAAATGCGCTTCAAGTAATTCTGAAGGGGCAAGTGTGCCATTCATGAATTCAAACAATTGGGTTGAAGCTATTTGCGCAAATTCTTCAAACACCTCTTCTACCGTCCACCCTATGTGTGGGGTTATTATAATATTTAGCAATGAACGTAAGGGGGAATCTTTTGCCAATGGTTCGTGGGCAAATACATCAAGCCCTGCAGCAGCTATAGTTCCTTTAGTAAGCGCATCAATCAGTGCAGGCTCATCAATAATTGCGCCGCGCGAAGTATTTATCAGTATCGCATCCTTTTTCATTTTCAACAGAGTCCCAGCATTAATCAGCCCGGTCGATTCGGGTGAAAGCCTCAGGTGAATACTTACCACATCGCTGGTTTGCAACAGTTCATCTAAATGCACCCTTGGTATACCATCGCTGTTATTGTTTTTACTTCCGGGCCTGTCCCATGCAACCACTTCCATATTGAAAGCCGTTTTTGCAATGCGTGCAACATTTGAACCATGCCTGCCATTTCCTAAAATACCCAACCTGCGGCCCGATAAGTTACGTCCTGTAATTAAGGGCCATTCAGCACTACGCATAGCTTTTAACGCCAGCGGCACTTTATGCTGAAGGCCAAGTATCATGGCAAACGTCAGTTCAGGAATTGAAGCAAGCGGGGCTTTTATTTTACGTCCCAGCGCTATGGTAATTTTTCTCTTTTGCGCGGCATGTGCATCAATATGGTAAGCATGACCGCCTGTTTGCAGAATTAATTTCAGGTTCGGCATTTTAGCAAATACTTCTTCTGTTAATGCAGTGCGTTCGCGTATTGCCATAAGAAATTCAACACCTGCTATTTCGGTTTCCTTTGCGGAAGATATAGGTTCGCGCATGTACTTTATATCTACACTATTGCTAAGCTTGCTCCAACAGCCAGAAGCAGCTACGCGCCCTTCCCAATCATCAAGTACCAGTAATCGTGGTTTCATTCAAACACTTTATTTACACAAAGTTACGTTTTCTGCATTTACTTTAATCACCCGGTGTTAACGGTTTATTTCTATATTCGACTATTAATACGTCATTCTTTTATGAAAGAAAAAGGCTTAATAGCTGTTTTACTTTTAATCCTTATAAGTTCAATTTCCAATGGTCAGAATCATTCAATGAAACCTGATTATGTAGGCCATATTGAATACACCAAAGGCAACTTCGGAACATATAATTATCCTATAAAAGGAGACTCTGTAATTGTTTATATTAAGGATAGCACCATTGACTTTATAATTCTTTCGAAAGAAGGCAATAACCCGAGGAACCTGGAAATAAGTTCATCGGACCTTAAACAGGTGCAAAGAAAGGAATATGATGATATTATTACTGAGGATAAAATTATTCCTTCCGGAAGCTTCGATTTGAAATACACTGCCGAAAATTCAGGTCGTTATTCGCGCTGCACAGTTTACCTTACTCATTATGGCGATGGGACTACCGCCGACCTTACATTAATTGGCGAGAGTGGTGGAATACGCTTAAATGATATTTTTACAGCGCAACTGGTCAAGTTCAAATAAAGTTAGTAAAGGTTAGGTATTATGAATGATACTTTTGAAACTGAACGACTCCTGCTTTCTAAAATAACTCTCGAAGATACCCCGTTTATATTCGAGCTTGTAAATACACCCTTGTGGATTAAGTTTATAGGAGAAAGGAACATCAGAACACATGACGATGCTAAAAAGTACATTGAAAAACTAATGCATACTGCAGGGCTTACCTATTGGGTGGTAAAATTAAAGCCTTCGCTTACTGATTTGGGGGTTATAACATTCATTAAAAGAGATTATCTGGAACATAGTGATATCGGATTTGCATTTCTTCCTCAATATATGGGTAAAGGATATGCGTTTGAAGCAAGTAAAGTAGTATTAAACCATGTGCTTAAGGAATTGAAAATGCACACGGTAGTGGCCACAACCCTTCAAGACAATACAAGTTCAATACGCTTATTGGAAAAGCTCGGGTTGCATTTTGAAAAAAGAATTACTGAAGAAGATTTGGAATTACTGGTATACAGCACTTGAAAATGAAAGAAAAAGAAACCGGGTTTGTGTACCCGACTAAAAATTAAACTTATGCAACCTTCCATTTCGTTATCACCAATAGCTTTTGTAAAGAATAGTCGTTCAGATATGAGTGATGACTTCTGGGGCAATGTAGTTTCAGAAATTACCCTTGTTGACGAACTACCCGCCGAATGTTTCGATGCTATTGATTCATTCTCGCACCTTGAAGTGATATATCATTTCAACAAGGCAGAAAAAACTATGATTGGCTCGGCACACCCGCGCGAGAATGCCGCATGGCCGAAGGTGGGAATATTTGCCCAGCGTAAAAAAGACAGGCCCAACCACCTGGGATTAACTATTGTAGAACTTGTAAAAAGAGAGGGCAGAACCATTACAGTTAAGATGCTGGATGCCGACGACGGCACACCTATATTAGACATAAAGCCGGTGGTGAAAGAGTTTCTTCCTCAGGGAGATGTTAAACAACCTGCATGGATCGGTGAATTGATGAAAGACTATTGGAAATAGTAATCTTCCTCTAATCCTGTTTAATTTTATAACTTTAGTCAATAAACCTACCCTATGGAAACCCCAAACGAAAATCCTTTAAAAGTTCTTAAAGAACAGGTTACCGAATACATTGACCTGAGAACCGAGCAGGCCCGCCTTGAAGCCATTGAAAGCATGGCCAAAATAACAGCCTATTCTGCCAGCACAGCTATAAGTATTTTGCTCGTCCTGCTATGCGTAATGTCGCTGGTAGTGGCATGTTCCTTATTTATAGGGCAGTGGCTGCATAATTACGGACTTGGTTTTCTTATCTCTGCCGGTATTTATTTAATACTGTTGCTGATATACAAGTATGGTATACGTAAAAGTAGTGAGACATCGATAATGAACAGAATAATACACCTAACCAACGAAGACAATGAGAAGTAGCATAAACGACTTAGCCAGCCTGCAAAAGAGAAAGGCAGAGCTTTCTGTGCTTTGCAAGGAAAAAGAGAAACAGATGGGCGAACAGGTTGATTATATAAGCGAGCACCTGGGCTCAATTGCGCTCCGTTCATTTATTGGCGGATATGGTAAAAAAGATACCTCTACGAAATCGGAAATAATCAGCCTGCTGGTATCGGAAGGTGTTGAGGTGGCATTTGAAATACAAAAAGACCCGCACAATATAAAGGACAAAGTAGTTGACTTTATTAAGAAAGCCACAGCAGGCGTTATTAATTTAATTGTAAAATGAACTATATTTCATTTAGAATATTTTTAGTTTATAGTACATAAATGTTTGGTAAAACCTACAAAGAGGAAAAATTTTGGGAGTGGTTCATCGCAAATGAGTATCGTTATTATACTCAAACAGAAAACCAAAAAGAACTGTTTGATGAACTTAGTTACAATTTAGAACTAGTTGAATCTAATTTAACCTTCGCATTTAGCCCAATTCGTAAAAACGGTATCCGAGAATTTACTATTTCAGCAGACGGTGTAAAGAAGTACTTTCCGATTGTGCAATCACTGGTAGAGAAATCCCCAAAGATTAATAATTGGCAGATAAATGCATTTAGGCAAAGAATACCAGGTGATTCAATGAAAATAATATATGATAATCAACTAGCCATTGGTTATCAGGATATATACTTTAGATACGCTGAAGATTTCGATAAAATTGGCTTAGAATTAAATGTCAAAAATTTTGACGATTCTTCTAACTTAAAAAATGCAATATATGTTCTAATGGATGGTCTTATTGGTGAATACGATATGGAAACTCAAATAAGCTGGATAGAATTTAAATTACTGGATGAGACTAAAGTAGACCAATTGTATCCCTTAATAGAACTAAGGGGTTTTGTGGATACTCGTAAAAAGAAACAACTGGATTAAATATTGTAACATGACCAAAGCCGAAGAACTATTTCACCAGATGGCCAGGGAAATTCCTGATGGGAAAGAAGGAAAGATGTTTGGCTCATTATGCATTAAAGCGCCCAATGGTAAATCAGGTGCTATGCTGTGGAAAGACTGCCTTGTGGTAAAACTTTCAGCCACCGAAATGAAAGAAGCTCTTGCTTTGAAAGGCTCGCACCTATTTGAACCTATGGAAGGCAAGAAAATGAAAGAATGGGCGCAGATTCCGTACACCCATAAAGACAAATGGATGTATTATGCCACTATTTCAATGGCGGATGTAAAGAAGATAAAGAAGTAGCATCTGCTGTTTGGGCTAAAGCCCCTAATCATCCTTGTGTTGTAACCCCCGACTTAAGTCGGGGGTTAATATAAAATCAGAAATACCGGGCTTTAGCCCAAACCTTATGTTTAAGGAACTATTATACTCTTGGTAGTTACAGCATACGCGCTGAAGTAACCTAATGCACCATTATTAATATTAGATGCAGGATTAGCTGGCGCAACATTCGCTCCGCCTCCACCACTGGCATTATTCAGCGAGCTGTAGTATTTAAATACGTTCGGGTCAATTGTTTCAAGATATACCCTTACAGAATCACCTGCTTTAAGGCTGTCGTTCTCGCCCACTAAAGGGAATGTTATCTTTTGCCCGCTTTGCAATTGATTATCGGTGAGATAAATACGGGTACTTACAGTACTATTTATCTTCTTTATAAACTTGTAATAATTTGTACCACCGCCCGGGTCCTGGAAAACAACATTCACTACTAGTGAATTCCTTCCGAAAGGGCTTTTTGTAACAGTTAGCGTATCAATATTCACCGGTTGTGGCATAGTACATGTGGAACTATATGACTTTCCATTTGCATTTGCAATATTCAATGTATATGTCCTGCCCGGAACGCCTGTAAGTTTTGCCGATGTATATGTTCCCACGGGATACTCAAAAAGTGTATCAAGGTTACCTGCATTATCACCTATGGTTACAAAAGCCCCGGCAATAGCAGGAAAATAATTGGGGTCGCTGAAGTTTACGGTTTGGGTTAAAACTACAGTATCCCTAATGGCCATATCAGTAAAGTTAGCCTGTACAACTGTTTGGGGAGATACAGAATTGAGGTCTATATTTATAACCTTCTGGCATGCTGTAAACAGAATACTGGCAACCGCTATTCCAAATCCGCTTTTTATATATCCGTTAATTCTTTTCATATTCTTAGAATTTGAAATTATATGAAATGGATGGTACTATGCCAAATAAAGCCGTCAACACTGCCTGTGTTTCCTGCGAATTGTTGGGGTTCGTCTGGAAAGTTATAGTATAGGCGTTCCATCTATCGTACACATTGTAGATAGAAAAATTCCAGCTCGATTCAAATTTCTCGGTTTTCTTGCGCTGCCATGTAAGGCCCACATCCATGCGGTTGTAATCGGGCATCCGGTAACCATTGCGACTGGTGTAATAAAAATAAACATTACCGTCGACATCATATTTGCCGCTGGGGAAAGTAACCGGGCTGCCGGTGTAATAAATAAACGTAGCAGACAATGTTACCTTTTTTGATAACTGGTAAATACCCACTACCGATATATCGTTGGGTCTGTCTTGTGTCGACGGGTACCAGCTGCCATTATTTATATAAGGTATTTGTATCTCAGCTTTTGATAGTGTGTAGCCAATCCACCCGTTAAAACGTCCGTATTTCTTTTTCAGGAAAAATTCTATGCCATAATCGCGGCCCTGGCCAAATAGCAATTGAGATTCTACATTTTCATTAAAATTTAACTGGGCATTATCGCGGTAGTCCAATGCATTTTGTATTATTTTGTAATACACTTCCGCAGAAAATTCGTAATCGTTGTTATGGAAATTCCTGAAATAACCTGCCGAGAACTGGTCGGCTATTTCGGGCTGAACATATGTGCTGCTGGGTATCCATAAATCTGTAGGGCTGGTGGTTGTAGAATTACTTAAAAGGTGCATATTCTGCACATTCCTGTCATACGATACTTTAATCGAGCTCTTTTCATTCAGCAAATAAGTAGCAGCCACACGTGGTTCTAGATTCAAATACGTTTTTACAATTTGTGTTGAACTGTACACATTCGAGTCGATAGTTGTGCCTGTAGCCTCATTATAGGTTTTAAATGTTCCAGGGCCAATGAGGCTAAACGCGGTCAGCCTTAACCCGTAATTTATAGTTATGCGCTGCGAGGCTTTAATTTCATGGGAAGCATAAAGGGCATTCTCCCATGCATATTTATCGGTAAGGGCAATGTCATTACTGGTTGAACTATTTACAGCTGTTATAGTGCCGGGAACTATTTCATGGTAGGTTGAACTAAAGCCAAACTTTATTTTATTCTTTGAATTAAGGAAATACTCGAAATCTTCTTTCACACCATAATCCTGTATCCTCGACAAAATACCGATGCTCGTACCCGAGAAGTTGATACTGATATTGTCATTGTAATTACTTACTATAAAAGAGGTATTACAAAATAGTTTATCGCTGAATAAATGGTTCCAGCGCAACGTGCCGGTAATGTTCCCCCAGTTAATACCAAATGTAGTACCCAGCCCCAAAACGTCTTTACCAAAATAACCCGACAGGTACAACCTGTCTTTATCGCCCAACTGGTAATTGGCTTTAACATTTATATCGTAAAAGTATATTTGGGTTTGCCGCAACAAACTGTCGCTTGATAGTTTCAGGAATTCATCGAGATACGTTCTCCTCGCACAAATTATAAATGAGCCTTTGTTCTTCTTAATAGGACCCTCCACACTGATTCTTGAAGATATAAGCCCTATTCCTCCACTCACTTTGAATTTCTGGTTATCTCCATCGTTCATTTTAATATCAAGTACCGAGGCTAACCGGCCACCATATTCCGCAGGCATGCCGCCTTTGTATATGGTTACATCCTTTATAGCATCTGAATTAAATACTGAGAAAAAACCTAACAAGTGAGATGCGTTATACACAGGTGCCTCATCGAGCAGGATAAGGTTCTGGTCGGCCGAACCGCCCCTTACATAAAAACCACTATTACCATCACCGGCCGATTCTATACCCGGCAATAACTGTATCGTTTTCAATATGTCCTTCTCGCCAAATAATACAGGTATGCTATTTATCTCTTTTATATCAACCTTCTCCACTCCTATCTCAGTATTGGTAATATTATCATTCTTCTTTTCGCCACTTACCGATACTTCGTTTAATTGTGTGCCTCCTTGTGAGATAGTGAAGTCTAATTTTGTATTGGCATTCAACTCTACATGAACCGTTTTGGCTGCATAGCCCAATAGTTGAGCCGTAACCGTATAACTGCCCTGTGGTATGGTTATGGAATAAAAGCCATATGCATTGGTGCTTGTTCCTGTGGCGGTAAGTTCTTTTATTGATACTGTGGCGCCAATAAGTTCTTCGCCTGTAGCGGAATCTTTAACATACCCGCTTATTGTGAAATTGCTTTGTGAGAAAACCGGCAACATAACTAAGGTCAGTAGCGCCAGCAAAATGATTTTTTTCATACTTATTTACAAGAGCAGGTTTTATTAGGTTGGTAAATATACATAGATACGCCATCTATAACGGGTAAAAACATACTATAGTATCAAGTAGTTTTACGGTAGTTAAGTATGGCCCAGGTATTCAGTACAAGGCCAATAATGAATACATATAGTATATGGAACCTTATATCAGCAAAGCCGCTACCTTTTATCACCACCATCCGCATAACATCAATGAAATAACTTACAGGGAATAAGTGAGTTATAATTTTTGCCCATTGGGGCATACTATCTATAGGAGTATAAAGGCCGCTCATCATGTTAAATACCATCATAAACAAAAACATTAAGGAATTCGCTTGCTGCTGCGTTTCAGTATAGGTAGATATAAGCAGGCCGAAACCCAGAATTGCAAACAGGAACACCAGCAGGAAGGTATACATAGTAATAAGATTTCCTATAGGGGCTATGCCGTACCCGACAAATGCAATAAGCAAACCGAAAGAGAAAACTACAGCGCCCATTACCACAAAAGGTAAAAGTTTGCCTAAAATGAATTGCCATTTTTTAATGGGTGTAACGTTTATCTGCTCTATTGTGCCAATCTCTTTTTCCTTTACAATATTAAATGCAGCCGAAAGCCCTGCAATACCTGTAACCAATGATACTAAAATGGCAGGCACCATAAATATGTAATAGGTTAATGTCGGGTTGTACCAAAAGGAAGGAACAACTTCAATATCGGGTTGTGCCGGCAGGGGTGTAGGCTCCACCATTTCCATGCGTATCTGGTTATTATAATCAGTCATTATACCACTCAGGTAGCCGAAGCCTACGCTTGCTTTAACACCATTTATGGCATTTACTTCTATAGCTACTTTTTTGCTGCCTTCCTTAATAAGGTCTTGCGCAAAGCCGTCCGGTATCTCTAATACTATGTCGGCCTTATCATTTTCAATCAGCTTATCAGCCTTTGAATTAAAGTCGGTATACCCCGTTAATTTAAAATAACCCGATGATTTTATTTTGTCGGCAAGCTCCTGTGAAACCGTTGAATGGTCGTGGTCGACAATGGCAATGTTAATATTCTTAATGGTGAAGTTTGCCGCCATAGGGAGCAATATAAGCTGTATGGCAGGGGCAATGAACAACCTTCCGATAAATCCTTTATCGCGGAATATCTGCCTGAACTCTTTCTGTAATAAAAACCAAAGCGGTCTCATTATTCAAGTCGTATTTTAAAGTTTCGTAGCGCTACCACAATGAAAAACGCTGTCATTCCCATTAATATCAAGGTCTCTTTCCATATAGCTGAAAAGCCAAGCCCTTTAAGCATTACATCCTTCACAATTATATAATACCATTTTGCAGGAACAATGTTTGATAGTACCTGCAACACCACTGGCATATTTTCAATAGGGAACATATAACCACTTAAAAGCATAGTAGGTAACATCATTCCCAGCATTGATGCAAACATGGCTGCCTGCTGCGATTTGGTTACCGTAGATATGTATAAGCCAAGCGAAAGCGCAGTAATAATTAATAAAGTGCTTTCTGCTACAAGCAGGAATAAACTACCCTTTATAGGTAAATCAAGTGCGTATACACTCAACAACAAAATAGCAGCCAGGTTAATCCATGAAAGAATAAGATAAGGTATTGCCTTTGCAACTATAACCATCAATGGCTTTACGGGCGATACCAAGAGTATTTCCATAGTGCCCAATTCCTTTTCCCGCACAATAGATACAGATGTCATCATAACACATACCAGCAACAATACCATGGCCATTACACCCGGTACAAAATTGGGCGCTCCTTTCAAATCAGGATTATAAAGCATTCTTACTTCAGGTATTATGGTATAGGGCACAGATGAATTTGGTGACAGTTGAGACTGGTAATCGCTGACAATTGTGTTAATATAGTTGGTAAGCTGTGTAGCAGTATTTGGGTCTGAGGCATCGGCTATTACCTGGATTGATGCCTTGTTAGTGTGCATCAGGTCGTTATAAAAATTAACAGGAAAAACAACGGCCAGTTTTATTTTGCCTTCTTTAAACGCTGCATCTATCTCCGAGGAGCTTGTAAGTACTTTCTGAATATTGAAGAATTCGCTACCTGCTATTTTATTTATTATCTGTTGCGATGCCTGGTCCTTTGCATTATCAACCACAGCAATATTGGCATTCTTAAGTTCATTGGTAAGCGCGAAACCAAACAACACAATCTGCACAACGGGCAAGCCAAAAAGCATTACAAGGGTCTTAGGGTCTCTAAAAACCTGGTAGAATTCCTTTTTTACAAATGACAATAACTGTTTCATAATAGTTGCTGTTAGCTATTAATCAATCTGCCGATCGTTTCGCTTGTCTCGCTAGTTTATAAAATACTTCATCCATACTGGCCACTCCGAATTTTTGCCTCAGCCCACCCGGGGAATCAAGCGCCTCTATCTTGCCATCAACCATAATAGTTACCCGGTTACAATACTCGGCCTCATCAAGGTAGTGGGTAGTAACAAAAATTGTAATTCCCTTATCGGCTGCATCATATATCAAATCCCAGAACTCGCGTCGCATATAAGGGTCAACTCCACCAGTAGGCTCGTCAAGGAAAACTATTTTAGGTTGATGAACAATAGCCACAAGGAATGAAAGCTTCTGCTTCCATCCCAATGGCAATGAACGCACCAGGTTATTTGCTTCCTTTTCTAGGCCAAGTTTTGAAATAAGCTCTTTGTTCTTTTCTCTTATTTCGCTTCGGCTCAGTCCGTAAATACCGCCGTAAAATTCTATATTCTCTAAAACAGATAAATCTTCATATAGCGAAAACTTCTGACTCATATAGCCAATGTTCTTTTTAATCTCTTCAGGTTGGGTAAACACATCGAAGCCCGCCACTGTAGCCTCGCCTGAAGTAGGTGTAGATAAGCCACACAACATGCGCATAGCCGTAGTTTTTCCTGCTCCATTAGCTCCAAGGAAACCAAATATCTCTCCCTTGTAGACGTCGAATGTAATTTCATCAACGGCCACAAAATCGCCAAAACGCTTGGTCAGTTTATTTGCTTTTATTACCGTTTCCATCACTCTGAACTTTTAATAATCGTATGAAACAATCTTCTACCGTCGGTGTTACCGGTTTAAATTCAAGATCTGTATGGCCGCTTTCCGCTAAAAATTCCCTTATTTCCTCCTCGCCACATTCCGTTGACAGATGAAGATATTCACCAAATGTGTAACAATTCATTGTGCAGTCGTGGCTACGTAAATCATTCAGTAGCTTGTACATGGCAGGCGCTTTCACGGCATACAACTTTTCAGGGTATGCCTTAACAGTATCTTCGGGAGAAGCAATGGATAAAAGCTTTCCTCCTAATATTAAACCTATACGGTCGCATAGTGTGGCTTCGTCCATATATGAAGTAGACACCAGAATTGTAATTCCCTGTGCTTTCAGGCGTTTCAGCATCTCCCAGAATTCCTTGCGCGATACAACATCCACTCCCGTTGTGGGCTCATCGAGAAACAAAACTTTTGGTTTATGAATGAGGGCGCAACATAATGCAAGTTTCTGCTTCATTCCACCCGATAGCTTACCGGCACGCCTATCTTTAAATGGTTCTAATTGCACATAAATATCCTTTATCAGGTTGTAGTTCTCTTCTATTGAAGTTTCAAATACCGTAGCAAAAAAACTAAGGTTCTCTTCCACCGTCAAATCCTGGTAAAGCGAAAACCTGCCCGGCATATAACCCAGTATTCCGCGTATAGCTTTAAAGTCCTTTACTATGTCATACCCACCAACAGTGGCTGTCCCTTTATCGGGTATAAGTAATGTGGTAAGCATTCTGAAAATGGAACTTTTCCCTGCACCGTCAGGGCCAATAAGCCCAAACATTTCCCCTTCGGCTATAGAAAATGACACATCATCCACCGCAAGGACTTTACCCTTGTTATACGTTTTGGTAATATTTTTTAATTCAATTGCGTTCATCGCTTATTTAAAACTCATCTCACCATACATTCCAATCTTCAGGAAGCCGTCATTAATAACCCTGATTTTGATGGCATACACCAAATCAGCTCTTTCCTCTTTTGTAGGTATTGTTTTAGGAGTAAACTCCGCTTTATCAGAAACCCAGTAAATAAGGCCATCGTAATAAGCATATTGCTTAGCACCTTTGTCAACTCTCACTTTTACTTTTTGTCCCAGTTTAGCTTTGTCAAGCTGATCGCCTGTAATGTATGCGCGAAGAATCAGTGTATCTGTTTCGGCAATTTTGTACAATGCCTTGCCCGGCATTACCACTTCATGGTCTTCAGAATACTTGGTAAGCACAGTACCGTGAATAGGGTTTATAATTCTGCATTTTGCCAATTGGTCATTCAACTGGTCTATCTGGCGTTGCAAGGGTGCCACGTCTTTTTCAATAGTATTTGAACTTATCCCTAAAGAAGACTTCTGCGCCTCTATTTGTTTGGTAATCATATCTACCTGCGTGTTGGCATCGTCAACCTGTTGCTGGGTTGCAGCATTTTGCTTGAAAAGGTTATTCATACGTGTCTGGTTCTTCTCGGCTTCGGCTAACTGGGATTGTAATGCCGCAACCTGCACAGGAATATTAGGTATCTGGCTGGTAGTCGACGCTATTTGCGCTTCCAGTTGCTGCTTCTTATAATAAAGCTGCGCGCTATCTACATAACCTATAAATTGATGGGGTTGAAGTGTCTGCCCCTCTTCTACATTAAGCTGCATTATAGTTCCGGTTGCCTCGGTAGATACAATTGTTTCCACCGATTCAAACGCACCTGCCGCATCAAAATCATTCTCGCTGTTGTGGCACGACGCAAATATTACCGCTACTCCTGCCGCTATTAATGATACCTTTTTCATTTTAAAGAATTTTAATTTTTAGTTTCCTGTTATATTCTGATATTCGTATTCGTCCATTAAAAATTGCACCTGGTGAAGCAGAAGATTTTGTTTTGCCAGATCCTCCGCGTCAAGGTCGCTTATGTAATCGTGTACTGTAATTACACCGTTATCTAACTGGGCCTTTGCAGCCTCTTTTACTGATGTACGTTTGCCTATTATATCATTATCCTTGTTTATCAGTTCCTTCAGCTTAATCATATCGGCGCTTTGCTGCTTAACGCTTTGTTTCGTATTAAATAGGAAAACATCACGCTGGATATCTATCGTCTGCCTGTCGATATTCAATAACTGCCTTTGATTTTTGAGGGTATAAAACCCACCCAGCGACCAGCTTAAACGGATACCGGTAATGTAATACGCGGCAGGGTTAACATCAAATCCGTTAAGGCCGGGCAATGCATAACCACCCTGGAAAAATGCTGATAACCTCGGCCTGTTACCTGCTTTCAACATATTGTCCTGTACATCGTCGCTTTTTTTCTGTGAGTCATACATGGCAAGTTCGGGCCTGTGAACACTATCAGAGACTGTCACATCACGGGGTGTTGCAAGCGTTGTGTTTTCATCAAGTGCCTTGTTTATAAACAATCCTAACATATCCATATATGCCTTGCGTGAAGCTTTAAGGCTTATTTCATTCTGCTGTTGCTGCATCAGGTCGGCTTGTAATTCATCGAGGCTGCTTTGCAAGGCTGTACCATTTGTAACTCCTGCCTGAACAAAATCAATACTGCTTTGCAGGTCTTTCTGTGTAAGTTTATTTTGCTTTATCTGCTCATCAATAAGCAATGCGCCAAAAAACATCTGGTTTATCCTATCCCTTAACGTATACAACTGCACCTCTATACTTTGTTCCTGTATATCAGCACCTGTTACCTGGGCTTGCTTTTGCTGCTTTATCATACCACCATCGTAAATGGTTTGGTCAACCTCGCCGTGAATATTAAACTGTTCCAGCGGAGGGGTAGGAAAACTTAAACCGCTGAACGCCTTCGGCAAACCGCTGAGTGATATTGTTGTAACTGCCGACTGGTATGTAGCCTGTCCGTTAACCGTAAACTGGGGCAAATATCCTTTTGCTGCATTCGATACATTATACTCTTTCGATTGCTCTATTAATCCTCGTTGCCTTATAAGCGGGTATTGCTGCCTTGCCCTGGCATAACATGTATCAAGGGTAAGAGCCTGGGCATTTACTGCAATAGCTGCAATGGTAAACCCAACTGCTGCAATTATTCTTTTCATTTTTATGCCTTTTTTATAATTCATGGTTATTTCACTTTCATCATTGCATCAATCCATTTGGGTACAAGTGTCCTTCTTTCTTCAATAAGCTCAAGGAATTGCTTATCATCCATATTATGCGAGTTCTTTATCATAGGCTTACCTATAAAGGGGAATATAGTAAGTGATACTACATTCAACATGAAATTAACAGGGTTCATATCAGGCATTTTGCCCTTTTTTATCGCTTTCTGTACCTGCTTCATAAGAAATGAATCGCGGAAACGCCCCTGGAACTGCGTACGGGTAGAGCTCTTTATATTCGACATTACAAAAATGGGTAGCTCAGGGCTGTTCAGCAACATATCAATATACCGGTTAACAAGTAACTCCACTTTTTCTCTTATGGTGGTTTCTTCGTCGTTAATAATACCTACTATGGACTGGAAAAACTTCTGCATGTTCTCCTGCATTACTATTTCAAAAAGCTTTTCCTTGCTGCGAAAATAGTAATTCAATAAAGCAAGGTTAATGCCTGCTTCGTTAGCTATATCGCGGGTTTTAACAGCATCGAAGCTCTTTTCGGTAAACAGTTTCCTGGCAGCTTCAATAATCTTCTGCTCGGCGCTTTCTTCTGATTTTTTGGTTTTGGCAGTTTTCATTATTTCAGAATTATGGCACAAATATATATTTATTATTCTGATTTAAACAAATGATTAAAACAGAAAATCAATATTTTCGACGAACAACTGGTTTATATCGACCAATTATTAGCTCTTCTGTTCTTAAGAAAAGATAATTACCTGGAATATTGCTGATTTATGCCTAATTAAAAATTACTTGTCAATTTTTCGGTTGTATGGTATTCTGCCATAGGCTAATTTTGCCTCAAATTAGTTATTGTGCTTACTAACGATATAATGTATAAGGCTCTCTTAGAGAAAGACTCTTCTTATGAGGGGTTATTTATTGCAGGGGTAAAGACAACAGGCATATTCTGTCGCCCCACCTGCACCGCACGTAAGCCCAAACCTGAAAACGTAGAATTCTTTAAAGACATAAAAGAAGCTATTGCCCATGGTTACAGGCCATGCAAAACATGCTCTCCCTTGGAAAAACTGGGAGCTACCCCAGCACATATTAAAGAACTGCTTATTGAATTAAGTGAACACCCGGCCATAAAAATTAATGATGCCTTATTACGTTCCCGGGGTTTAGAGCCCAATGCATTGCGTCGCTGGTTTAAAAAGAATCATGGCATTACTTTCCAGGCATACCAGCGCATGTTACGTATCAATTCTGCATTTACCAAAATTCAGCAAGGCGAAACTGTTACTGCTGCTGCATACGATTCAGGGTATGAATCATTGAGCGGTTTTAACGACTCTTTCAAATCTGCACTAGGTGTAGCTCCCTCGAAAAGCAAAGATAAAATGGTTATAACCATTACCCGTTTCGAAACCCCATTGGGCCCCATGTTTGCCGGGGCAACCGATGAAGGAATATGCATGCTGGAATTTACCGACAGAAGAATGCTGGAAACAGAATTCAAATCGCTGGCTAAAGATTTAAACGCCACCATTCTGCAAGGCGAACACAAGTATTTTCCCCAATTACAAAAGGAACTTGTGGAATATTTCGAAAACAAACGCAAAGAATTTACAGTGCCCCTGCATCTGATTGGAACTCCCTTCCAGAAAGAGGTATGGGAAGAGTTATTGCGCATACCCTATGGCACCACTCGCTCATATAAACAGCAATCCATTGCCATAAAGAAGCTCGATGCAATAAGAGCCGTAGCCAGTGCAAATGGCATGAATAAAATTGCAATAATAGTGCCTTGCCACCGGGTTATTGGCGAAGATGGAAGCCTTACTGGCTATGGGGGCGGGCTGTGGAGGAAGAAATGGCTGCTTAATTTGGAAAGCGGGCAGTTAACATTAAATGCATTTTAGTATGAGTTTTTCAATACGGGAAATAGAAAAAACAGACAATGAAACCATTCGGCAGGTTATACGCACTGTGCTTGAAGAACATGGTGTAACCATGCCAGGAACTGCATATTACGATGACAGCCTGAACCACATGCATGAATCATATACAGGTGGAAACAAGATTTACTACCTCGGAATTATTGATGACGAGATAGCCGGTGGTGCCGGTATATTTCCTACCGAGGGCCTGCCTGCTGACACCTGCGAACTGGTTAAAATGTACTTGCTACCCCAGGCAAGAGGCTTAGGGCTTGGGAAAGCATTGGTAAATAAATGCCTTGATTTTGCTACTGCCCATGGTTACAAAAAGATTTACCTTGAAACTATGCCCGAACTGCAAAATGCGGTACATATGTATGAAAAAATGGGTTTCAACCTGTTAAAGGGCCCAATGGGTAATACGGGCCACTTTGCCTGTACCCTGCGTATGCTAAAGAATATCAGCTAACTACAGCACTTATTCCCGTTTTATTTAAGCCCTGGCAAATGCGTTAAGGCCATTTCACCGCCTTCTAGCTCTTTCATTAACATGCTGATAAACGGCAAGATAGCTTGGCAGAGAAGAAAATTGTTACATTAGAGGTTTAAAAATTTACGACTCCTCCTTTATAACACATGGAAAATAAAACACGTTTATTTACAGCAGGCACATTATTGTTCTTTCTTACAACCGGCACAATATTGAATGCCCAAAAAGAAGTTAAGCTTGTCAACTCGGGTGAAATACTTCAAAGAGGTTCTGATTTAATGGATTCAGGCAAATACGATGAAGCATCGGCATTGTATGAACAGGTTTCCCGGAACGATACCAACTATATGATGTGCGTTTATAAAGATGTGCTAAGCCGTATATCTGCAGGGGAAGACAGCGCGGCTATACCCTTATGCAGGAAAGATATTGCACTAAATACTGAGTACACCCCTGCATGTTATAAATTCCTTTGCGATGCTTACACCGACCTGGAGAAATACGACGATGCCGTTAAGCTTATGCAGGACACCGTTATTCCTAAATATCCTACCCTTTACTACTTACATTATTCTTTAGGCCTTGCCTATTATAAATCGCACCGGTACGACAGCGCTATTGCATGCTTTGAACGGTCAATTACACTTAATGTTTTTGATGCTTCCAGCCATTATTACCTTGGCAAATGCTGCCTTGAACAAGGACGTATGATACCGGCTCTTTTATCATTCCAGTTCTATTTGCTTTTAGAACCGCTTTCTACCCGTTCTTTTGCCACCATTCAACTTATAGAACAGGTTAGCGAAGGAAAATACGATTACAATAAAGCTACCATGGTTGACCCTTCAAAATACCATGACGATGATTTCCAGGACCTTGACCTTATTATTAAATCGAAGGTGGCTTTGAATGATGATTATAAGGCCAAGACAAAAATTTCATACGGCGTTATTAAGCAGTGCCAGTTGTTTATGGAAAAGCTTACCTATACGGCCAAGAGCGGTAATTTCTGGATGGAAACTTATGTGCCTTTCTTTGTAGCCTTGCAGAAAAACGACTACTTTGAACCTTATGCCTATTTCATTGTTGGCTCTATAAACAATGATGATTTGCAAAAGGATATTGCAAAAGAAAAAAGGAAGATAGACGATTTTACTACCTGGGCCGGAAAGCAGATAAGAGATTCGAGGAATACTAAAGAAGTAATGGTTGATGGTAAGAAAAAAACCATGTCGTATGTTTATTACGATAACCATGTAACGGAAGCCATGGGGGAAGAAAATTCAAAACAGAAAAGCGTTGGGGAATGGACCATATACAACCAGTTTACCGGTACCCTTGAAGCGAAAGGTGTTTTTAACGATAATGGCGAGCGAGACGGGCAATGGGTATCCTATTACTATAACGGAGTAATGAAGGAACGCACCAATTACAAAAATGGTAAACGTGAAGGTTTATCCGAATCGTGGTACGTGAATGGGGCGCAAAAAGCCACTTATAATTTCCAGGACGATAAACTGAGCGGAGATGCGAAAGAATTTACTTCGTCGGGTACACCCAGTACTGTTGGCGCTTATAAAAATGATAAACCTACTGGTGCGGCAACTGTTTATTACAGCAATGGTAAACAACATTACCTGGTAAATTATTCTGATATAGGCCTTGACGGAGAACAGAAGGAATATTACCTGAATGGCCAGCAGCAGCTTTCTTCCAACTATAAAAATGGCAAGAAAAACGGCGCATTTACGGAATACTGGTCAAACGGTAAGGTAGAAGACCAGGGCGCATACAAAGACGATAACCCTGTTGGCGAATGGAAATATTATTACCGCGATGGCTCCTTGCATAAAGATGGTTCATTTAACAACGATGGCAAGTCTATTGATACATGGACAACCTATTACAGGAATGGCAAAAAATCGGAGGAAATAAATTACAACAAAACAGGCGATTTGAATGGTTCCGATATACTTTATGATGATGACGGAATTAAAGATGCCGACTTTGAATACCGCAACGGTACATTGCAGGGCATGCAGTTTTTCGATAAAAGCGGCAAGGTAACCGTCGACAAAAAATCATCGGGTGGTAAATTGGCGTATGAGAATTATTATGCCAGCGGTATTAAATACAGTGAAGGTGATATGACGAACGGCAAGCGCTCGGGCCATTGGAAGTTTTATTCCAATACCGGCCTTCTTTCCAGTGAAGAAAATTATAAAGATGGTTTGTTGAGTGGCATGAGAATGGAATATTACCTCGACGGAAAAGTGAAAGATTCGTTGAACTATTCGAATGACATGGCCAACGGGCTATACCATGCATACTATGAAAACGGGCAACTGAAATCGACCGGCTGGTATGTAGACGGGCAGGAAGAAGGCGACTGGTATTTCTATAACCAGCGCGGCGCCGTGAGCAACCACCGTTACTTTCTTCGCAATCAAATTTATGGCTATGCCGATTATTACGATGTTAACGGCCGCTTATCAGCCGAAGAATATACCAACCCGCTGGGTTATTTTGACAAGGCATGGCTTTACGACAGCACCGGAACCAAAGTAGTGTTTTCCTATGCTTCTGACAAAGGAAATGGTAACTATAAACCTACCTATAGTAACGGACAGGTAAAGTTTGACCGCACCTATGTAGCGGGTAATTCCGACGGGCCTGAAAAGTCGTATTACCCTGATGGAAAGGTATCTCTTGAATGCACTTATGTATCCGATAACCTGCAGGGAAAATATACCGCTTATTATGATAATGGTAGCATAAGAGAAGTAAATAATTACGACCTGGGGTATTTAGACGGAACCACCCACAGCTATTACCGCAACGGCAAACTAAGGAATGAGAATAATTATTCTGAAGGAGACCTAGACGGACCGTTTTCGGAATATTATGAAGATGGCCGCATAAAACGCACCGGCTATGATGTAGACGGAAGCATAACCGGGGAATCGAGGAGATACTTTGAGGACAGTGTTTTATATTGCGTTACCTGGTATAAGAGCGATGTAATTACAGGTTATTCATACCCGGGTAAAGATGGCAAACTTGTTCCGACAATTAATGTAGATAAGGGAACCTGCAATGTGGTGTGCTACTATGCTAACGGAGCAAAAGCGCTTGAAAACACATACACTAATGGAGAACTTAACGGGAAAAGAACAACCTATACCCCCGACGGTAAAGTATATATAGAAGAGAATTATTCCTGGGGTAATGAGGAAGGCCCTCAGAAGTTTTACTACAAAAGCGGCAAGTTGAAGTCGGAAGAAAATTACTCTATGGGCAATAAAGACGGGGTTTGCCGTTATTATTATGAGACCGGAAAATTAGAACACGAGGAATATTGGGTGCTGGGCAACCGCCAGGGCACTTTTAAGTATTACGATAAGATGGGAAAGCTTCTTAAAACTGAGGTATATTATAACGACAGTCGTCTACAATAACGCATATGCATTTTAAACGCAACATAGTAACTCTGGCAGGGTTAACTCTCTGCGCTTTATCATTATTACCTGCGACAAACGCATTGGCACAGAAAGATGATATTTATGCCCAGTTGCGTAAGAAATACGCCGATGAAAATGCAGTATATGTTTCGCGTAAAGAGGATGTTGAAATTAAGTTCGAGAAGGACCAACCCATGATTTACACTAATACATACGAAGACCTTTTAATGCTTACCGATAAAACTTCGGAATATATTGACCGCAGTGTTTACTGGTCGAGTTTTTCAGATATACAGGACCTGGATGTACGAACTATGGTGCCCGATGGCAGCCATTATAAAGCCCTTAAGGTAAAAGACTTCCAGAAGACCAATGAATTTTCGGAAGGCACTTTTTATGACGATGCCCGTTCGTATAAATTTATATACCCCGGGGTGGTAAACGGCGCCCGCGAAGTTCTTTCTTACACCGAGAAATTGAAAGACCCTCATCTCTTCGGCCATTTTTATTTCAGTTCATTTGCCCCTGAAGAAGATGTGGAATACTCTGTTACTTTTCCTTCGAACGTTAAAATACATTACAAGCTTTTTAACGTAAAGGACAGCACATTGCAGTTTACATCGAAAGTAAGCGGTAAAAGCACCACCTATACCTGGAAAATGCATGGTGTAAAGAAACTTAAGATAGATGAAGATGCCGCAAATCTTAGTTACTATATACCCGGTGTAATTGTTCTTATTGACCAGTACACCGACAAGGATGGAAAAGTTGTAAGGGTACTTGGAGACACCAACGATTTGTATAACTGGTATTATGGCCTGGTTAAAGATGTAAACAAAACTGTTTCACCCGAACTGAAAGCCGTGGTTGATTCCATTACAGAGGGCGTTACCGATAGCCTGGAAAAAGTAAGGCGTATATTTTACTGGGTACAAAACCAGATAACCTATATTGCTTATGAAGACAGCCTTGGCGGTTTTGTGCCGCGTGAGGCATCGTTGGTTTGTTCACGCCGCTTCGGAGATTGTAAAGATATGGCCACCACGCTCACAGAAATGATACGCGCGGCAGGATTGCAGGCTTACCAGGTATGGATAGGCACACGGGATATTCCATACACCTTTGCCGATGTGCCTGCGCCTATGGCCACCAACCACATGATATGCGCCTATGTGCAGGATGGAAAATATTATTTCCTCGATGCCACGGGCAAACATTCCCCGTTTGATTTTCCAACATCAATGATACAAGGTAAGCAGGCTCTGGTAGGTATGGGCGAAGGGAAATACCGCATTGTGCCTGTGCCTGTTATGGATACTGCACGTAATATATATACCGATAGCGTGCACATGAGCCTCGACCAGGCTATGATAAAAGGCTCGGGCAGGGTGAGCGCTAACGGGTATGATAAAATTATAATGGGATGGAGGTTGCAAAACGTTGATAAGAAAAACGAACATACGTATATGACAGGCCTTTTACAGAAAGGCAATAACAAGTTTAATTTAGACAGCTATTCATTCGACAACCTTACTAACCTTGATAAGGACCTGCAGATTAACTATAATTTCAGCCTGAGTGATTATGCGCAGAAAAACGGAAACGAGCTATACATAAATATGCAGCTTGAGAAAACGCTCATGAACGACTTGCTGCAACCCGACCGGGAAGCGCCTAAAGAAATTGAATTCAAACATATTGACAAGGGTATTAATACCCTTGAAATACCTGCAGGCTATAAGGTATCGTACCTGCCTGAGAGCACAAGCTATAATGGCCCGCTGGGTGGTTTTAAAATAAGTTATTACACAAAGGGTAACACAATTGTAAACGAGAGCTATATTTACATCAACACACTGATGGTTTATCCTAAAGATTTCCAGGAGTGGAACAAAATGATACGCTCGCTGAGCCGCGCTTACAATGAATCTGTTACTCTTATAAAACAATAAAATACCCTTTATGCTCCGTAAACTTTCTGTCTGCCTGCTGGCCATTTTTGTCTCTGTAAATTTATATGCCCAAAGCAGTTTATTCGACACCCACCCCGACCCTGAATACAAAAGCTATCATTGGGATGAAGCCCCTCACCTGCACGACCTTACTGCCGATGAAGAGAAGCGCAACGAGGTGGTGATAAAAGATAAACGCATTTTAGAATATGCTTACAACGAGCACGATTCACTTGTAATGTATATAACCCACCATTACATTGTTCGTGTAAACTCCGACAAGTCTATTGAAGAAAATAATACTGTATACATTCCCTTGGGCGACGGAGTAAAAGTTGTTGATGTGCAGGCGCGCGCCATAAGCAAGGAAGGTAAGATTACCAACCTTGACCCCAAGAATGTTAAGAACGTAGATAATTATGAAAACCTTGGCCCGTTCCGGATTTTTGCCATTGACGGTATTGAACTAGGAAGTGAAGTGGAATACCTGTATACCGTAAAGCGCCCTTATCGTATTTCAGGTGAGGAATATGTAAGGCGTACAGCTTTGCACAAAGATTTATGCGTAGATATTTACTCACCTACTTACCTGGTATTCCTGGCAAAAAGCTACAATGGTTTCCCCGATGTGAAGGTAGATTCATCTAAGACAACCAAGCGCCACATTTATGCGGAAGGGCACGATGTGGAAGGTTTCGACCATGAAGAATTTTCGGCAGAAGATGGCGCGCTCATGCGACTTGAATATCTCATTGCATACAATAAAGGACGTGATGCCGATACTCGCCTTTATTCATACAGCGATTTCTGCCAGCGATTGTTCGACCTGCTGAATAAAAGTATTACCAAGCAGGATACTAAAACAGCGGAGAAAGTGGTTGACACTATGAAAATTAAAAACCTGGGCGATGAGGATAAAATACGCTACATAGAAAGCCGCCTTAAGAATAGCATTGCCATTAAAGAAGACGTGCCCGATGATAAAGCCATGTCCTTGCCCGATGTATTTAAAGACCATGTTACAAGTGAATATGGAGCCCTTAAATTATATAATATGATTTTTGATGCTGCCGGAATAAAGTATGAACTGGTATCTACATCCGATCGTTTTGATAAAGCATTCGATGGCGACTTTGATACATGGACCTACCTGCAGAAGTTCGTCTATTACTTCCCTTCCACCGGCGACTATATAGCCCCAACAGAAGCAGCATATCGTTACGGTTTCATTCCTTTTAACTGGACATGCCAGAAAGGGTTTTTTATGCATTCTATAACCATTGGTAAAGATGTGCAGACAGGTGTTGGTAAGGTTAAAGACATACCCTGCAACGACTACAAAAAAAGCATGAACGTGCTAAATGCCGATTGTAAGTTCGACTTTGATATGGGTGTGGTGAATATGCATTATAAAATAAGTACTACCGGTTATGAGGCTTTAGGTATGGCGCAACCTTATTACGGCTATCTCTCGGACCAGGACAGAAAAGACTTTTCTACCAAGGTCTTCCAGGGCTATTTCCAGGATTCTAAACCGACTAATATAAAGGTATCTGGGTACGACGAAAAAGACATTTTACGTAACCCGTTTGTGGTTGAAGCCGACTTAAGCACTAACACAGTGTTGGAAAAAACAGGCAACAAATACCTGTTTAAAATAGGGCAGATAATTGGCCCGCAAAGTCAACTTTATCGCGATACCGTTCGCCATACCCCAATCGAAAACCAATTCAACCATGGCTACCACCGCGAAATTTCTTTCCAGGTACCCGAAGGGTATAAAGTAACCAACCTAGACGCAGCTAATATGGATGTGTACGATGGAAAGGCCACCGATGCACATACATTAGAGTTTCATTCATACTATAAAATTGATGGCGATAAAGTAACTGTGTATTGCGATGAATATTATTCGCAATTACGTTACCCGATAAACATGTATGACGTATTCCGCAATGTAATTAATGCCTCAGCCGATTTTAACAAAATTGTGCTGGTGCTGGAAAAGAAATAATGAACATTGAAGACATACAGGCATTCTGCAAAAAGCTCCCCGGTGTTAAAGAAGATATAAAATGGGGCGCTGACCTTTGTTTTTGCATAGTAGAAAAAATGTTCTGCGTGGTGCCGCTCGAAGGCGAGCTAAGCATAACCCTTAAAGTGCGCGACGATGAGTTCGACGAACTTGTTTCACGCGAAGGAATTATTCCGGCAAAATATTTAGCACGTAATAAATGGATAACAATTAAAGATATTACAGTGCTTAACCGGAAAGAATTGGAAGGTTATATAAAACAATCGTATGAAATTGTTAAATCTAAACTGCCCCGCAAATTGAGGAAGTAGTTATGCCCAACACCAAAAATATTCCCTTCTTTTTTGTGCTCGATTACCTTATGCCGTTGGAGCCCTATATAAAACCATTCTTTGGTTGTTACGGGGTTTATGTGGGTGAAAAAATAGTATTCATTTTACGAGATAAAAAATCTCACCCTGAAGTAAACGGGGTATGGATAGCTACCGACCACCAACATCATAAAAGCCTGAAGAAAGAATTTCCACCACTCTGTTCAGTATCGGTACTCAACGATGGAAAGGGTGCCACCGGCTGGCAAATGCTGCAGGCCGAAGCCGACGACTTTGAACCATTGGTTGTGAAAGCCTGTGAACTTGTGTTGCATGGCGACCCACGCATTGGCAGAATACCCAAACCTAAAGCCAAGAAAAAGAAGAAGATAATTCCACCGCAGAAAAAAGCACCCACAAAACCGAGGAGGAAAACAAAATAATTACTGCTTCTTTCCTATAAAGTCCTCTATATCTTTTACCAGTTTATCATTTATAGGCAAGGCAGGGTTATTATACGTTGCCACATTTGCCTGGCGATCAATTGGCGCCATTTTCAGAACATGGTTCATGCCTGTTATAGTATCGAGTGTAGCCGATGGGTTTGCTTGTTTTAATCGTAAGGCATCATCTACTCCTACCTGTATATCTGTTGTGCCTTGAATAATTAATACTGGTATAGCCAGTCTTTTAATCAATACCTGTGGGTCGAACTTAAACCATGATATCATATAAGGCTGTACAGTTGGCCTGAACAGTGTATATAAACTTATCGGGAATTTTAATACTGTTTTACCTGCTACCAAACTATCAATAATTGCGTATGCGGTATCTTTTAGCCCGGCAGGCAAATTACTTAATTGTCGCTTAATTGCCTTATCAGCGGTTTCTCCAACACCTGCCAATGATACATATCCGGCCACATTATGTTCTGCCGCAACCATACCAATTAAAGAACCTTCGCTATGGCCTACAATATAAACGCCTGAAAAACGCGAATCACTTTTCAGAGATTCAACCCAAGCAATGGCATCGTCAACATAATTGTCGAACCTTAAAGTAATTTCACTTTTCATGGCAGCTTTACTTTCGCCAACGCCACGTTTATCATAACGCAGGGTTGCTATACCTGCCTCACTTAATTTATGTGCCAGTTGTTTAAAGGCATCTGTTTTTAAGCCAAGTGTTGGGCTGTTACAATCTCTGTCAGTCGGGCCTGAACCTGCAATAAACAATGCAACGGGTATCTTGCCGCTTGCATTTGCAGGCACGCATAAGGTGCCATAAATATTTCCGGTTGGTGTTTTAAGGGTGTCTTCAGCTTCAATAAAAATAGCTTTATCAGGAGCAGGCGAATTAGCTTGCTGCTGCTGTGCGTGGCTGCAACCTATTACAAAAAGGCTAAGAAGAAATGTAAGGCGTTTCATACTATTTTATGTTTTAATTATTGCACAAAAATATATATATTTTTAATATAATTGAATATTTACTTAATTTTATTTATTTTATTATTCATTATATTAATATAAATACTATATTTGTGTCATAAAATTGATTCCTATGCTAAAGAAACTTCCACATGTCTGCCCCAGTTGCGCATCGCCATTACGGGTTAAAAGCCTTATATGCGGTAATTGCGCCACCGAAGTATCGGGCGAATTCGAGCTTCCCTTACTGGCAAGCATACCGTTAGACGACCAGCAGTTTATACTCGATTTTGTAAAAAGTAGCGGCAGTCTTAAGTTAATGGCCGAGAAACTGAAGCTTAGTTACCCGACTGTTAGAAACATGCTTGACGATATTATTAAGCGTGTGGAGCAGAATGAAAAACTTTCAAACTCGAATAAGAAATGAAAAAGTGGTTGTTTAATCCTTTTGTATACATAGCCGGGGTACGTGCTTTACTCATAGGTGGAGGAATAATGATTATAACGGCAGTAGTTGCATTTTACAGCCGCGCCCATTTCGACGGGGCATTGGATATGCATTGCGGCGCCCCTACCCAATTCTGGCAATCATGGCTTGAATCATCCGTTGATTTGGCAAGCCTGACAATACCCTTCTATATTTTAGGGCGCATTTTTTCCGATACTACAGTTCGTCTTATAGATATTGTAGGTACTGTGGCTTTGGCCAGGTGGCCTATGCTGCTTCTGGCTCTATTAGCATTTATGCCTGTCCCCTATCCTACAGGTGATATGCCTTCTATGAATGAAATATTTAAACTGCTGGCCAACCCTTATTTTATTGTACAGGTAATACTCACCATACCTTTAATAGTGTGGAATGTTGCATTGTTATACAATGCCTATTCGGTTTCTACAAACCTGAAAAAAGGAAAAGCGGTTGTAACATTTATAGCAGGGTTGATAATTGCTGAAGTGTTATCGAAAGTTACATTGGCCGAGCTTTTGCATAAATAACCTCACCTGGAGTCAACAGGCGTAATATACCCTTACCAGTATCTTATTCCCCTTTCTCCATCTTATCCAGCCCTGCTCTCCATAGTCGCCGCTATACACCTCTACATTCATCCAGTCTCCTTTCATTATGACTGTTGCCCTATTATTTACCATAATACCTTCGGCACGCCATATTTTACTCGCTCCTGCCAGGTTTTTAATTACTGTTGAGCTATCGTTTGGTTCCTTTCTTAAAGGATTTTCTTCCCTGTTAAAATCGCATCCAAGTCCTGTGTGTTCCTCAATAAATTGCGCCACCGTTTCATACCGGAAACTCCTGTCTTTGATTTTTATGTACCCCCTTAAATTTTTCTTCTTGTTATAAATCACCTCATAGTACTTATCTGTTCTTTTCATACAGTCCATCGTTAAGGAGAAATAATCAGGGTTAGGTACAAACTCCCTGGGGTCGAAAAAATCAAAGAATTGAGGCTCTAAGGTGTCCGCCCTATATTTCTTGTTTTTATAAAATACCCCCACTCCATTGCAGGAATCACTTTCACAATGTTCTATCGTGAGCATTATTTTACCGGTTGAATCATAAATCCAGTACTTTTCATCGAAACCCGTTATTTCCATTATTCCAATTCCTCTGATACTATCCTCCGGCCTGAATTCTGCATCTTCTATTGAATCTCTAAGCTTCTTTTGTTTATCCGTTAATGTGTCGGCAGGATTATATTTATTCTGCACCAAATCAACATTAGGAAGTTTTGAATGAGAATCGTTTGGCATAACATCTTGTTTCTTGAAAAAATGTACGGTGTCCCCTTCATTTACTTTTATGGGCACACTATTGTTTCTGCAAGCTACCAGGCTTATTATACAAAACAGGATTATAAAATGCCTTGGGTACACGGTGGTTAAATTCTATTGTAAATGTATGAATTTACCCGTCGTATATGGGGGGTGTTGAAAACAAAATGCGATTTCACTTTTAAAACTACTTAGGGCTGCTGAACTTTGTGGTAAGACCTCACCCCTAACCCATCTCCTTGTTCAAGGAGAGGGAAGGAATGTGATGGTGAATGTTCTTTGAAATAGTTTAGGAGTAAGTAATACCTCTGCGGCACTCAGCGTGCAATTTGCTCAGCGTACTCTGCGGTAACCCTTCGACAGGCTCAGGGTGACTACTTAGTGCAACTTAGTGCTCTTCATGTCTTAGTGGTGAAGAATTTAAAATGATTTTTATTGATATTATCAATAAACATTATTGGTTTTCAGACACATGCAAATTCAATAACAATGGCCTTTTATTGATAATTCTATTGTTTATGCCTTGTTATTGCATTGATAAGTTATTGTTTTAACATACCTGTAAAGAGGTGTAAGGAATAAGGAGTAAGTCTTTGCAACCTTTGCGTGGCTGTTTACTTTGCGACTTTGCGCGAAAAAAGTAAACAAAAGGTAAGAGTTTTTAAATGGCATATAATTGAAAATCAATATGTTAAATATAAAAAGCCCCCCAAAAGTGTTACCTTTCTAATAAAAGTAATTGAAAAACAGTGAGTTAGTAAAATTGACCGACTGAAAACGGCAAAAAATGGCAAGTTTTGGCAATGGGACGCAGATACCGCAGATTGCTTATGATTATTTAAGATAAATCAGTGAAAATCTTATAGGATTAGCTTCATCAGCGTTCTAGCGGATACAACCTCACTCTGGCATACATCATTTTCGGTCAGGCTCTATTCATTTTTTTACATTTGTCCTATAATAATTACCTATGTATAACGAAGCATTCCAACACCACTTACAGAACGAATTAAAAGCCATTGACGAGGCGGGCCTTTACAAACGCGAACGCATTATAATTACTCCGCAAGGAGCCGATATAAAAGTGCAGGGCGGCAAAGAGGTGATTAATTTCTGCGCCAATAACTACCTGGGCTTGTCATCGCACCCCGAGGTTATTGCTGCAGCAAAAAAGGCTTTGGATACACATGGTTATGGAATGTCGTCGGTGCGATTTATTTGCGGTACGCAAGACATCCACAAAACACTGGAAGAAAAAATATCGAAGTTCTTAGGAACTGAGGACACGATTCTCTATGCGGCTTGCTTTGATTCTAATGGAGGTGTGTTTGAACCTTTGTTTACCGAGCAAGATGCAATAATATCTGATGAACTTAACCATGCATCAATTATTGATGGTGTGCGCCTTTGCAAAGCCAAACGTTACCGTTACAAAAACTCTGATATGGCTGACCTTGAAGCGCAATTACAAGCAGCCAAGGCCGATAGGTTTAAGATTATTGTTACCGATGGTGTATTTTCAATGGATGGCTACATTGCCAAGCTGAAAGACATTGTTGCCCTGGCAGAAAAATATGGTGCGCTTGTAATGGTTGACGATAGCCATGCAACTGGCTTTGTGGGTAAGACCGGCCGCGGTTCACATGAACATAACGAAGTTATTGGCAAGATTGATATACTTACAGGTACACTCGGCAAAGCTTTGGGTGGCGCCATGGGCGGATATACCAGCGGTAAAAAAGAAATTATTGATATGCTCCGCCAACGTTCACGTCCTTACCTGTTTTCAAACTCACTTGCACCTGTAATTACAGGCGCAGCTATTACAGTATTTGATTTATTGAGTAATACCACAGAATTGCGTGATAAGGTAATGAATAACGCTTTGTATTTCCGCGAAGGAATGACCAAGGCAGGATTTGATATTAAGCCGGGCATACATCCCATTGTACCCGTTATGTTATACGATGCCAAACTATCGCAGACAATGGCCGACAAGCTTTTAGAGGAGGGTATTTATGTAATCGGCTTCTTCTACCCTGTGGTAGCTAAAGGACAGGCGCGTATAAGGGTTCAGTTATCAGCAGCGCATACCAGGCAGCACCTCGATAAAGCCATTGCAGCGTTTACCAAGATTGGCAAGGAGCTTGGGGTGGTAAAGTAACTTTCAGTAGCTTCTTTAAAAATTGACCAGGCATGATACTAAACCACTTAAAAGCTTGTTAGTGCATTAATGCACCTGTAGAAAACTGTCTTGTCTTTTTCGAAATTTGAGTAATGAAAAAACCACTTTATATATTTCTTTTAATTCATATTTTCTTGCCGGGTTGTGGTATGCATTCTACAAGTAGTAATGAGGTTACTTCCAAAGACGTAAAAACTTCAGCTGCTAATTTGTTCCGGAGAGATTCAATCTTGATGGATTCAATTAGAAAGCACCCGGTAAATACAACACCTGAAAAGGATTTGATGGATACACCAATACTTACAAAAAACATCCGATACAATTTATTCTCATTTCACAATGTAACATTGTCGGAACCGTTTAGTGTCGATAGCGCGCTAACAAAACTTTTCCCCGGCAGTTATTATAAGCTTTGGAGAAATGGCAGCGATTCAGTTGTGTTTGAAGGATGGAGATGCAAGAGCTGCACAAAGCTTGTGGAGCATGGCTGGGAAAGCGACGATACTGTAGATATATTTCCATACCCTGATAGCAATGAAACACAAATAGTCGATACATTACTATTTACTTGTGATGGGAAAAGAAATATAATCATGTCATTTAATACCTCGGAGTTTCAAACCGACTATATAGGCTGCGGTAGAACAACCTGCGCATTTTTAGGGTTAGCGTTATTTACAGAAGAAGGTAAAAAATGGATACTAAAGGCATTTACTCCCGCAGTCGGTTATTACGGAATGTTTCAGCAAGTGCCGAAAATTGAATTGTTCAGGTACAGTAGTGGTAATGTTGGCTGTTATATAGGTAATTCTTACGGTAGTGGTGGCGGTCCATATTTCTCCGATGCCTATTTCTTCGGAGTAATCGGAAACACATTTAAAGTGGTTCTTGAAAAGGATAATGTGTGCAGAAGCAATGTACCGGCAGATGCGTGGGATACATACCAGCAAATTGATTCAACTCAATTTAATAAGCAGTTCCCAGATATTTTATTTTCTACATCGGGAGATTATTCCAAAGACGGATTTGATATTTATGGAGGTGACGATACCTCAGAAACACCAGATGCCATTAAGCAATTAATACGAAGCAGCGATACATTTGATTTTGACATCAAAGCACGATACACATTTAATGGAATAAAGTATAAATTGGCTAAACAGACAGTTACCACTTCACCTTACAAGCCAATGGTTGATGACTCCAATTTTAGGGCTCACTGGTAAGGAAAAGAATAGAGACTATTTATTGGCAGCCTCAGCAATTAACTCAGCCACATCAAGCACCTTTATGTTTTGTTCCTTATTAAAATGTTTAACCCCGTCAGTCATCATCGTCATGCAGAAAGGACAGCCTGTGGCAATAACTTCAGCGCCTGTGCGCATAGCTTCTTCGGTACGTTCAATGTTTACTTCCTTGTTACCTTTCTCTGCTTCTTTAAACATTTGCGCCCCGCCTGCACCGCAGCAAAAACTCTTGTGTTTGTGGCGTTGCATCTCAGTTAGCATGGTATCTAATTCCATTATCACTTCCCTTGGGGCTTCATAAATATCATTACCACGGCCTAAGTAACAGGGATCATGAAAAACAACTTTTTTACCTTTAAATGAACCACCTTCTATTTTTATTCGTCCGCTCTTTATCAAGTCATTAATAAAACTGGTATGATGCATCACCTCGTATGTTCCACCCAGCGACGGATATTCATTCTTAATCGTGTTAAAGCAATGTGGGCATCCGGTAACAATCTTCTTTACACCATAACCGTTAAGTATATTAATGTTGTTAATCGCCTGCATCTGGAAAAGGAATTCGTTACCTGCACGCTTGGCAGGGTCGCCGGTACAGGATTCTTCGGTACCCAATACGGCAAATTTTATGCCTGCTTTATGCAATATGCGAACAATGGCAACAGTAATCTTCTTGGCCC
>Ga0206836_10017_pt1 | contig 54261 bp, 44 predicted proteins | sample Alteio_BWOrgCont_28_FD_152871 | JGI IMG/M metagenome (GOLD analysis project Ga0206836, IMG submission 152871) | Enriched cells from forest soil in Barre Woods Harvard Forest LTER site, Petersham, Massachusetts, United States -... | ecosystem: Environmental > Terrestrial > Soil > Temperate forest >...
TCGCCGAAAACAGTGTAATTATTATCCAGTTGCGGAGTGCCGCCTACTGTTGTATATGCCTTCCTTTCTTCAGGTGTAAAACTGAATTTGGGGGTTTTATCATAAATAGAGTCAATTTCTGGTTCTATAGTTTTGGTAAGGGCCTGAAGGCTGTCGATATTGCTTTGGTTTTGGTATTTAATGAACCTGGCTTTCAATTGAGCATTTTTAGGTTCGCTGATAATCTTAGTGAATATTTGTTGTTTAATGCCAAAGTTTGCCCTCTGCTCCATAGTATCCATTTCCCCGCTTCTGAACACTTTGCCCTGTACAATATAGAATTGGCAACCTGAAGATGCTTTTGTGGGATTAACGTTATCGCCCTGCCTTGCGGTAGCTATAACGCCCTTTTTATGAAACAAACCGGGTACAAACTCGGCCGGAATAGTATACCCTGCGTCGCCATTGCCAAGCATAACTCCCGGTTTAGCGTTTTTTGAGTTAGGGTCGCCTCCTTGTATCATAAAACCCTGTATAACCCTGTGAAACAGCGTACTATCGTAAAATTTGTCTTTTACCAGCTTAATGAAATTATCTCGTGTTTTAGGGGTCTCATTATATAGTTTTACCACTATATCACCCATCGTTGTGTGTATTTTTACCTTAGTCTCCTTTTCGGCCGCCTGGCCTGCATTTCCTGCAGCCATTCCCATGGCCGAAAAGCATAAAAACATTAAAATAGTGAGATTTTCTTTTATCATTTCAAAAATTGTTTATTTTTGTATGATGTAAAGTTACATGATTTTTAATCTGCGCATGAAGAAAATAATTACACTTTGCTCTTTTTCGTTTACGGTAATGCTTTTTTTATTGTTTGGAGGAACCCAATCTTCCTGCAGTAAAAACACTACCTGCCAGGTTAGTATACTTGTTACCGATACTGCCAATGTACCGGTTGCAGGTGCAAGTGTTAAGCTTTATGCTAATATTACGCCACCTGGCCAAGTGCAAGCCACAGGAACTACCGATAATACAGGCCATGTACAATTTACATTTCAATTGCCTGCTATTTTTGATATACAGGCTACAAAGGGAACCAAAGTCGGGACAGGCCTTATTCAATTACAGGTGGGTGGCACGGCAACACAAACGGTCATCATTAAGTAATTTCCCTTTTTTCCAACGCATTTTTTAACTGACTGTTTCTTTCTTTAAGGAAGTTTTCCATATGCTTTCGCAGTATTATTTTATCGAATAACCTGCCCAGCAAGCCAAAAGGCGCTTCATAACAGAAATCATCTTCCATTACGGTTATATTGCCTTGCTGCCTGAAGGAATGGCGGTGCTTAAGGCTTTTAAAGGCTCCTTTAACCATTTCATCGGTAAAATAGCTTTCATATTCATATTCCGTAATGCGGGAAGTAAGGGATTGCCTTATCCCAAAATGCGTTGCGCGAAATGTAACTTCTTCATTCAACCCTATTAACCCTGATGTTCTACCTGCTATGGCTTCTTCTTTCGTCGATACCCCGGTTTGAATATGAAAATCTATGCTGCGGGCCAAATCGAAGCATTGCGCCAACGGAGCATTAATTTCTGTACTAAGTTTTATACGGGACATAAAGGGTTACTTCAGCATCATTACTGTACCCTTGCGGTTAAAAAATTCTCCTTTGCTCGATGTATAAACAATATGATAAACGTAAACATCTTCTTCCACCAACCTGCCATGGAAGGTACCATCCCAACCCTGGGTTGTTTCCGTTGTTTCAAACAGCAATTGCCCCCAGCGGTCAAAAATCTGGAAATCGTAATTCTGAAGGCCGACAAACACCCCAACCGGTATAAAGACTTTATTTACCCCTTTAGGGTTAAACGCATTGGGTATATACATTATCGGGTCCTGGTAAGCGCATGCAATGTTCGAAAGGCTTGTATCGACAAAAGCATAAGTACCATTTGCCCCTTCAACAGCTTGTATATAATAACAAAACAAGCCCTGCCCGGTTATTATGTTGCTTATATTATCGGTCAATGAATCCTGGCCGGGGCCAACTGTTTTAATCAGCGAAAATGCCCCGTCATCTTCATTGCGGTATATGTTGTAATAACTAACTGCTCCCTGCCATTGCTGGTAATCGTTCCAGTTTAAAATGTTCTGGCCCGAGGCATTAGCCACAGCAGTAAGGTATATGGTCTGGCCTATATTGGTACTGTCAATTATATAATTGCAACTATCCTTTGAAAAAATCTTATAGGTATAGCTTTGTATATTAGGATTGGCTGTGGGGTCAACAAAGCTGTAAAAAAGACCATTATTAGCGGTTATGTTCCCGATTGTGTCAAATATACCCATAGGGTTGGGTGCACGTTCCACAATATATTCTTTAACACCCGCACCGGTAGCTGAATATAAATAAACCTGGTTCTGGGTCGAACTGGTATTAACTGTTGCCGACCTAAGGTAACTGAACTTAGGCGGAGGCGGAATGGTAACTGTATAACAAACTATATTTGAAGAAGATGTTATGAGATTATCGGTTGAGTCAACTGCACGCACAAAATAACAATAGGTACCCTGCTGGTTAATATTGGTCCGGGTAAAGGTTGTAACACCGGTTGGTGTTGTGCCTACTAACTGGTAAGTAGTAGATCCGTTGTATGAACAGTAAATATTATAATGCCCTACGTTATTATTGTTCGGAAGAAAGTGTATAAAATTATTCCATGTAAGTGTATAGGTGTGCTCGCATAAATTGGCTACGCCCGTTAAAAAAATAGTATTCTGGGTACTATCCATGGGGCTTACATTCTTACAACTGTCCAAGGCCGCTATCCTTATCTGAACAATACCTGCACCCGGGTCGCCTTTTGTATAATTATACCATGTCGTATCTCTGCTGTGAATAGTATCAACCGCCTGCCAGTTGGTTCCGTTAAATATATATACAACATAGCCGGTATCATTTTTAGCATTGCTTGGGTACCATGAAATGCTGACATTATTACCCGGGCCGACACTTACAGAGTCTAAATATACTGTCTGCGGGCTCCATAGTTCCTGGAACGAGCCACCTGCCCAGTTTGAAGATGACTGGCAACCCGAAGCGTCATTAGTTACAATCTGGTAGTTAACCTTTGAAAGGTGGCAAAAGTTAATGGTGTCATTATAACTCAGGTTCTGGGTGGAATCGAGTAATGACCATTTAAAGTGGTATTCCCTGTATATTTTATACCAACCGTTAAACGAAGGTAGGTTAGGTGTATGCATAGCATTCCAGGTCAACTGCGCAACTCCACCTATGTTAGTGCATTTGAGAAATATGCTTTCAAGAGTGTCTGTAGGTACAGTCAGATTTGAGGGTAATGTATCTGTCAATATGTAAAAGTAGACTGGCGAAATATTAGGATTCAATCCCGGAATTGTTACGGAAGTTTGTACAGGCGATGTAACGGTGGCACTGGTGGCCCATGGCCCGGTTATTTTATTTGTAGTGGTATAAATGTTATAAGAGCTGAATGAAGCCGGAATATGCGGAGGCAATGCCCATGTAAGTGTTACATGTCCTGCTGAGTCAACGTTAATACAATGCAACTGTGGCGAGACTGTAGCCTGGGCGGATAAGTCTATCGTCCCAAACACCAATGAGCATAGAAACAAAAATATTATGTGTTTTTGCTTAGTCAATAGTATAGTCTATAATCTTACAAATTTAATTAAATCTGCCATATTTACCCTATTCTGAACGGGAAAACTGCCTTAATATTGTTTGTTCTGTAAATCAGCCTTTAAACTCCTTTACAGAGTCTATAAAACACTTAACATGGTCGGCAGGGGTATCCGGATAAACCCCGTGGCCCAGATTGGCTATATAATTACGTTTGCCAAAGGCTTTTAACATTGTATGAGTTGCCCTCCTTATCGAGGCTATATCTGAGTACAAAACACAAGGGTCCATGTTACCTTGCAGAGTTTTACCATTATAAATATCCCTGGCTTCCAATGGGTTAACTGACCAATCGAGCCCTACCACCCTGCAATTCAGTTTGGCCAGTTGCTCGTTGGCAAAATAGGCTCCTTTAGGGAAAACGGTAACGGGTGCAATCTTGCTTAACTCATCGCAAATCCGGGAGATATATTGTAATGAAAACTCCCAATAGGTGTCATACCCTAATATTCCACCCCAAGAATCGAATATCTGCACCAAATCGGCCCCGGCATTTACCTGGTCTATTAGGTAATGTATGGTAGTTTCTGTTATCTTATTAAGCAGCTTATGTGCAATTTCAGGTTCACTGAAAATCATTTTCTTGGCAACAGAAAAAGTCTTTGAACCATGGCCCTCAACCATATAGGCGAATATTGTCCATGGGCTGCCGGCAAAACCTAATAAAGGTATCTTCCCTGCCAGTTCTCTTTTTGTAAGTTGTAACGCCTTAACTACATAATCCCAGTTCTCAGTACTTCCAATCCGCAGCGCATCAATATCCTTAGTTGTCTTTATGGTTTTTTCAAAATTAGGCCCTTTGCTTTCAATCATCTGGTAAGGCAGTCCCATAGCTTCGGGTATTACCAAAATGTCTGAGAAAATAATGGCAGCGTCGACACCCAATACATTCACAGGTTCAAGAGTTACCTCGCAGGCCAGCTCGGGTGTTTTAACCAGTTCAGTAAAATCTTTTACCGATGCCCTTACCTTGCGGTAACCGGGCAAAATGCGCCCTGCCTGCCTCATAACCCATACCGGCACACGTTCTGTTTCTTCTCCCCTGGCTGCCCTTAGCAGCAAATCGTTTTGCATAAATATTGCTCTATAAAGAGCGACAAACTTATCTATTTTAAGCGGATAAAAGCGTAAATTTGCACACTCAAATTGATTACCCGTATTTAAGCCTATGGAAGCGCCAGTAACAACAACGCCAGTTATTAATGTAGAGCAGGAAAAGAAAGAGATTCTGAACCGTTACCGGGGGCTTTTGCGCTCATCGCGCCGCAAGTTCGATGAAGATGACAAAAAGCTTATCCGCAAGGCGTTTAACGTAGCTGTTGAGGCTCATAAAGATGCCCGCCGCAAATCGGGCGAGCCTTATATATACCACCCCATTGCCGTTGCGCGTATTGTAGCTGAAGAAATTGGTTTGGGAGCAACTGCCATTGCTTGCGCATTGTTGCACGATGTAGTAGAAGACACCGATATTACCCTGAAGGATATTGAGGGAATGTTTGGCAAAAAAGTGGCGTCTATTATCGACGGACTTACCAAAATATCTGGTGTGTTTGATGCATCATCTTCTTTGCAGGCTGAGAACTTCCGTAAAATGTTACTTACCCTTGCGGAAGACGTAAGGGTTATACTTATAAAGCTTGCCGACCGCCTGCATAATATGCGCACGTTAGAGTCAATGGAAAGAACCAAGCAATTGAAAATAGCTTCGGAGACACTTTATTTATATGCTCCACTGGCCCACCGACTTGGTTTGAATAATATTAAAACAGAGCTGGAAGATTTGGGTTTGAAATACACTGAGCCTGAAATTTACAATAACATAGACCAGAAATTAAAAGACACACAGGCTGAGCGTGCACGTTACATACATCGTTTTATTGTTCCCCTTCGCCAGGTGTTACTCGAACAAAAATTTAAGTTCAGAATATTCGGAAGGCCGAAATCGGTTTATTCTATCTGGAACAAGATTAAAAACAAAAATGTACCCTTTGAAGAGGTATATGACATTTTCGCTATCCGCATAATTATAGACTCTCCGCCTGAACAGGAAAAAGCTGATTGCTGGAGGGTATATTCCATAGTTACCGATTTTTATTATCCTAACCCCGACAGGTTACGCGATTGGGTATCGACCCCGAAAGCCAATGGCTATGAGGCATTGCATACTACAGTAATGGGGCCTAATGGACAATGGGTAGAGGTGCAGGTACGCAGTGAACGAATGAACGAAGTGGCGGAAAAAGGGTATGCCGCTCACTGGAAATATAAGGCAGGTAGTCAACAGGGGCCTCCGGAAGATCCGTTGGAAGAATGGCTGAGAAAGATACGTGAATCGTTATCGAACCCTGATGGTAATGCACTCGACTTTATTGATGATTTTAAGCTTAATCTTTTTGCAGACGAAATATTTGTGTTCACCCCAAAAGGTGAAATGCGCTCGATGCCGGTAAATTCAACCGCGCTCGATTTTGCATTCGATGTGCATTCTGAAATAGGCGCAAAATGTATTGGCGCGAAAGTGAACCATAAGCTTGTTCCCCTTAGTCATAAGCTAAACAGCGGCGACCAGGTTGAAATTCTTACTTCAAACAAACAGGCCCCCAAGCAGGACTGGATGAACTTTGTGGTAACTGCCAAAGCCAAGTCGCGCATAAAGGAATTCTTAAAAGAAGAACGTACTAAACAGGTTGATGCCGGTAGAGTTGAACTGCTTAAAAAATTAAATCATAATAAGCTCGACCATAGCGAAGCCACCATTAAAAAGCTGGCTGCCTTTCTGAAACAATCTGATTTATCGGAAATGTATTACCGTGTGTCTATGGGTAATATTACAAACAAGGAAATAAAAGACTTTGTTAAGGTAAAAGATACCATTATTGAAGGCCCCAAAGAGCCTACCAAAACACTTGAGCAACTTGTATCAAGTAAACGTGGCAAATCAGATTTTTTAGTTATCGGCGACAACCTCGATAACCTGGAATATAAGCTTTCGCCTTGCTGTAACCCTATTCCCGGCGATGACGTTTTCGGATTCATTACTATACACGAGGGTATTAAAATTCACCGGGTGAATTGCCCTAATGCAATTGAACTGATGTCGAACTACGCTTACCGTATTGTAAAAGCAAAATGGACCAGCCAGAAACTTATTTCGTTCCTTGCCGGTATTAAGGTAATTGGTATTGATAAGATTGGATTGGTGAATAGCATCACCCAGATTATATCTAACGAGCTGAACGTAAATATGCGTTACATAAGTTTCGATACCAACGATGGTACTTTTGAAGGTAACCTGATGGTTTTTGTGCATGATACCGCTCACCTTACTGCTTTAATGAAAAAGCTTGAAAAGGTTGATGGCGTTATTAAAGTAACAAGGGTAGATACTAATCAATAACAGCTACTGGCCATTGGCTATTAGCTAATAGCTTGCAAATTTTAATTTGCTTTAATCGTAAAGTGAAAGCTCTCCATAATAGGATTAGCCAACAGCTTTTTGCAGGCTTCTTCCACTTTCTGCTTTGCTGTTTCTTCCGAAGCAGCATCAACTTCAACGGTAATATGTTTTCCTACGCGAACATTATCGAGTTCGCCAAGGCCAATATTTTTGAGAACGCCCGATACGGCACGGCCCTGTGGGTCTAATAATGCTTTCAAGGGCATTACATCTATTTCAGCTACAAATTTCATATCTATATAATTGAGGTGCTAAATTACGAATTCCACGTAATGTATTTTCTTTCCCTCCTTTAAAAATTGTTTTTCGTAGTAGGTTTGTATTTCGGTAAGTAGTGCATAGCGCTCTGCGCCTAGTTTTTCGGCATCATTGTACACATCATCAGAATTGACTAATAAAGGGTATTTATGTTCCTCTACCTGTTCCATACAAAACTGGTAAAGTCCTTCATTATCTGTTTTCAGATGGACAATACATCCGGGTTTGGCAAGATTCCTGTATCGCTTTACAAACGATGCTGAAACCAATCTTTTCTCCGCCTTACCTTTACGCGGATACGGGTCAGAAAATGGAACCCATATTTCACTTACCTCATCTTTTCCAAAATATTGCTCTATAAAATCTATACGGTTACGCACAAAAGCCACGTTACTCATTTTTTCTTCAAAAGCAGTTTTGGCTCCTCTCCACAACCTGGCGCCCTTTATATCCATGCCAATAAAATTCTTGTTAGGGAAACGGCGTGCAAGCCCTATGGTATATTCTCCTTTACCGCATCCTAATTCCAAAACAATAGGGTTATTGTTTTTAAAGTACTCCTCATGCCACTTACCTTTTAACGGAAAGTTTTTATCCTCCTCTAAATTACCGGTAGGCTGAAATACATTATTGAAAGTTGCTACCTCGGCAAACCGTGTCAGTTTATTGTGACCCAAGACTTATTTAAGATTTATGATTTTAGATTCATGATTTGATTAGCAAATCACTTAATATGGTCGAGCATATCTTTGGTCATGGCGGCCAAATCGTATTGGTGCTTCCATCCCCAATGTTCGCGGGCAAAAGAATCGTCAATGCTCTGTGGCCAGCTATCGGCAATAGGTTGTCGATAGTCAGGTTTATAGGTAATGGTAAATTCAGGAATATGCTTTTTTATTTCTGCTGCTATATCCTTGGGTGAAAAACTCATGCCCGCAAGATTATAGCTTGAACGTATCTTTACTTTATCAGATGGTACCTGCATTAAACCAATGGTTGCACGCAAAGCATCGCTCATATACATCATGGGCAGGGTAGTATCCTCACTCAAAAAGCATTCATACTTCTTCTGCTTTCTTGCTTCATGAAAAATATGCACTGCATAATCGGTTGTGCCACCACCCGGTGCCGATTGCCATCCTATAAGGCCGGGATAACGTATGCTTCTTACATCAACCCCATACCTTTTATTATAGTATTCGCACCAACGCTCACCTGCCTGTTTGCTTATGCCATATACTGTGCTGGGTTCCATAATGGTGTATTGGGGGGTATTTTGCTTGGGCGTATTAGGGCCAAACACTGCAATAGAACTTGGCCAGAACATTTTGTCAATTACTTTATCTTTCATCAACTCCAGCACACTCAGCAGGCCCTCCATATTCAGCTTCCAGCCTTTCTCAGGGAATTGTTCTGCGGTTGCGGAAAGTAATGCAGCAAGATGATATACTTCTTTTACGTTGTGCTTTTTTATTATTTCTACCAGCCGTTTGGTATCCAGCACATCTAATGTTTCGAAATCGCATTTTACACCCTCATCCTTCCTTATATCCGACGCTACTATTTTATCGTTCCCGTATATTTTACATAACTCCTGTACAAGCTCTTTGCCTATTTGTCCGCCGGCACCAATTACAAGTGTTTTTGTATCCATATCCTCTGTTTTTCGAAAGTTGGGCGAAAGTAGTAAAAAGTTTAGTGGTTGGCAGACCTTTTTTACCCTGTTTATCTCTATTTTAAGTAACTTTGGTATGCATTTAAAGCATAATTTATAGTTATTGATTATCAATTACTTACGTATTTCAATTAATCTCATTCCTATTAATACCCAACCCTTTCAAATAAGCTACCGTACCAGTTGGTATAAAAGGTCAATTTGGAGAATTTGTATGGCGCCCAATGAATATTGACATTGATTTAATAACCGCGTGCATTAGAAGGGAGCGCAAGGCGCAGTATGAGCTATATAAACAAACGTACAGGTATTTAATGAGCATTTGCATACGATATACAGGTAATTACGAAGAGGCGCAGGAAGCATTGAACACAGGTTTTCTGAAGATACTGAACAACCTTGAAAAGTACCAGTCGAACATACCTTTTAAAGCCTGGATACGAAAGATAATTGTTAACACGCTGATTGATGAATACCGTAAAAACAAAAAGCATGTTGAGAATATTAAATATGTAGAAGACTTTGAAGAGTTGCCCGTATCGGCCGCGTTTAACGATGCCATTTCGAAAATGGATACTGAGCAGATACATAAACTGGTAATGAGCCTTCCGCCAATGAGCCAGAAAGTTTTTAACCTTTATGTAGTTGATGGTTTTGGCCATAAGGAAATAGCAGAGATGCTGGGAATAACAGAAGGAACATCGAAATGGCACCTTCATTCATCAAGAGAACAATTAAAAGCCATGCTTACTAAAATGGCATTTGCAGTTAAAACATTGTTATTATTATGAACGAACAGGAAAATTTTGACGACATACTCCGCTCGAAGTTAAACGAGCGCGATTTCCCGTTTGATGAACATAACTGGGAAAAGGCCGAGGCTAAAATTGAGCGTTCAGAAAAGAGAAGAAGGTATGGACTTATCGCAGCTATTTTCGCAGCCGGTATATTGGTTGGTGCAGGTATTATGTATCCTTTTATCAATAGCAATAAATCTGAGGCTATCAGCACCGTTCAACCTATACAACAACCTATTGTATTAACCAACCAGAATACAACTCCGGGCACCAGTTCTACTAACCAGGCAGCCACAAGTAGAAATGAAAATAATACTGCCGCAAATAATCCGCAACCAGTAGCCTCTCCGTCAAATATCAATACAGGTAACAATATTCCTGTGGTCGCACATAATAATAATGCTACAGTAAGTCTAAGTCAACCGGGTAAGAAGCACAAAAAGAATATTACAGCTAAGGATACTGCTACGCAATACGCTTATGTAAGGCCAGAGAGCACTAAGAAAAAGAAACACCAGAAAGCAATGCCTCCTGAATATGCAGCAGCATTGGTAAATAATAATGTTCCGGCCAATTATAAGAACGGCACACAACCGGCCAATGAAACCAATGTGGCAACTCAGCCTGCTTCGGTACAAAATAACAATATACAAACACAGCCTAATTCTTCAGTACCGGCTAACACAACAAATAATGTGGCTGCAACTACAGTAGCAAAACCCAGCGATACAGCTAACCACACAACTATTGCTTCAACGCCCGTTAAGGCAAAAACAGATTCTTCCACCTCAACCACTCTTTCTTCTTCAAATTCAAGCCAGCCACCTAAGCAGGCTTCAAAAAAATATAGCCATACATTACTTAGTATCGATGCCGGCGCCGGCTATTCATTCGGATGGATGAAAGAGGGCGGCACACAGGGCAATGGCATAAGCCCTGTTTTGGGTATTAGTGCAACACATTATTTCTCTACCAAGGTTTCTGCGCTTATGGGAATTCAGTATAACAGCCTTACCAATATGAATACGTTGTATTCCAGTAGCAATACACAATACGATTTCGGGGCTACTAACAATGTAAATTCTGTTACGCTTAAGACACTTTATTACCTGGCTGTTCCACTTAAATTCCAATATAATTTAAATGCCAACAATATTATTGGCATAGGCTGCGACTTCGTTTACTTGTTAAATACAAGCAGTAGCGTTGTTAGCTATCAGCAGAATTATTTTGGGGTTTCAGGTAATACCGCTTCTACAAAAACCGGTTATATGGATGGTGTAAATCCATTCGATGCCCAGTTAACTTTGGCTTACAGAAGAAAAGTAAACAGGTTCACTCTCGGTGTTGAAGGGTATTACGGACTACTGGATATAGAAGATAATTCATTCTTCGACAATAATATATTTGAAAGAAACAGTGGTTTACGATTTATTCTCTCCTACGATTTTATTAAGTAAGATTATGAGAAGGTTTAAGATATATATAATCTGTTTAGTGCTTGGTGCATTTGTATACTCATGCAAAAAGGAACACATAACACCAGAAGGCACTAATGGGACACCCGTGTTTTATTTTAATGGTGATGTGGATGGTAGCCCGGTAAGCTTGCTTGCAGGTGTTAATAATTACTATATGTATTCTTCCGACAGCCAGAGCACTGCAGGTGTATATAGCTATATGGGCAACCTGAAAGAATTTGGCTGCAACAGCGGCTGTGTGTCGAGCATAAAATTTATACTTAACGATTACAGGACATTAGGTAGCGGTGCTTCAGAACCGCATATATCAGATAGCGCATTAAATGTAAATGCATACAACTATAATAGCCCGGGCGGTACATCTACTAAATATGCTGTGACCTTTACACCAACATTGGGCACAAGTACGTTAACTCCTATAAGTTATACTTATGATTTCGGCGATAGCTCCGGATTAGTAAGCGGCTCAGGAGTTCCGGTGATAAAAAATCACACGTATGCCACTCCTGGTAATTATAAGACAAGTCTTTCCGTAAAATTCGATACGTTGCATACAACCAGTTTAACTAACGTATTAACCCTGGGAGCCCCTAACAATGCTATAAGCGCCACTTTGGCATACAGCGGTTCCATAAACGTTACTTTTACTGTAGCTATTAATGGTGGAGCAAAGCCTTATAAAGTTGTGTATAACTTCGGCGATTCTACGGGAACGGTTCCTAATACAACTACTCATACTGGTATAGCTATCTCCAGGGATTCCACTACTCCGCATTCGTATGTTGACTCCAGCCATATACGCCACCCTTTTGTTACAGTTACGGACGTTAATAATATAACAACAACAACCAATACTAATCTCACTCCAACAACCAGCTCAACGAATGAACAATATTTTATGAATTATTCTGCCACACCCAGTCCAGCTCCTAACCCACAAGGCCTTTCCAATGTTACCATTATTTATACGGACCCTACAGGCCATGTATATTCTTCAGCTGATTCGGCTCAACGCGGGCCCAGCGATTTCCAAATTCTTTCTGTTTCAAATTACCAGAACAATGAAAATAACCAGACCACCAAGCAACTGCATGTAAAATTCAATTGCACGCTGTACGATGGCCTAGGCAAATCGGTAACTATTACGAATGGGGATGCGGTAATTGCGGTAGCATATAAATAATTTTACAATTACCCAACCTTATATAAAAGAGTTCCGTACTTGTGTGTGAAGGCAAGCAAAAGAAAATAAATAAAACATGAAAATAAAACCAAACATGAAAACAACAATTATGAAAACAATGAAAAAAAGGCTTCTGCAGGCATTACTGCTTGTGGCAAGCATTGGCATGTTTAATGCAGCCAGTGCGTGTACGGCAAGTTTTACATACACAACTGGCGCCAACGGGCAAATTACTTTAACAAGTACCTCAACAGGTGCTATATTTCCAACCTATGCCTGGAACCCTGGCGATGGTAGCGGCTACCACCACTGGAGCCCCAGTACCTTTAATTATCAATATCTTGCGAATGGCACTTATACAGTAGCATTGGCTTTAAATGCAGATAGTAGCTCATGTATTGATACAGCTTACCAGGTAATTACCATTAGCAATGTAACTGTACCTTGTACCTTAAATGCTTACTACACTTATTCAATAGGTGCAAATGGCCAGGTTAAATTTACAAGTACTTCATCGGGTACTAACGCAGGTACACTTTACCTATGGAATTTTGGTGACGGTGGGCCTACAACTCAGTATCTTGATACAGTGACTCACAAATATACATTCGATGGCAACTATTTGATTACACTTACCGTTGAGGATACGGGCGCGGCATACTGCACCAGTTCATTTTCAATGTATATTGACGTGTCAACAGCCGACAGTAACCGTTGCGGCCTTGTTGCCAATTTCAGCTATACCACGGGACTTAACGGGCACGTAAATTTTACCAACACCAGTACTGGCTCATACTCTATGCTGTGGTCGAACTGGAACCCCGGTGATGGTAGCGGAAATACCATGACCACTTCTTCGACATACTCGCATGTATACTTAGCAAACGGTACATATAATGTTACCCTTGGTGATACCGCCGACAGCGCATTTTGCCACAGCACAATAACTATTCCGGTAACAATTAGTAATGTAACAATACCTTGTACTATGGTTGCAAGCTTTACAGCAACTAACGATTCAGCTAAGGGCCTTGTACACTTTATTAGTACTTCAACTGACACAGTTACAGGAACCCAATACTACTGGACACCGGGCGATGGTTCTCCTACTGTTTCGGGCACAAGCAAGTTCAACTACACTTATACTTCCAATGGTGCCTTCAATGCTAAATTAAGTATAACAAATACCGGAAGCGGTTATTGCTACGATTCTACATACCAAATAGTTAACGTAGCCAATGTAGATTCACTGCATGCCAGCTTTATTGACAGTGCTTCATACGATTCTTTAAGTGTCCACAGATATTGGTTTAGCAGTACCTCTACAGGTGTAAACAACAATACAGTTTATGCATGGGAACCCGGTGACACCACCGCAGGCGATACAGGGGTTATGATGACCAGTTACACGCACATGTATACATATTCCGGAATACATACGGTAACTCTTTCTATCTGGTTCGATAAGTACCCGATTATGCCTCATCATAATTTTGATGGAAGATTGCATGGAGCCATGTACGACTTCTCTTCTTATAGCATGAAAATTGATATTGGCGTAACAGGTATTAACTCGCTCTCAGAATCAAACTCAACACTGAACCTGTATCCTAATCCGAATAATGGTGAATTCAGGCTGGCTTTATCAGGACTTACAGGTAACAATAATGCTGAAGTACAAATTACCAACCTGCTCGGGGAAGTGATATACACAACTACCATGCCGGTGAACGGCGGTACTATCAACAGAGATGTTAACCTGCAAAATGTTTCCAACGGTACATACTTTGTAAGAATTATAACCGCAGGTAAAGTATTTAATACAAAAACTATCATTAACAGGTAAACACTTTAGTTAATTGAGGATTGGAAAGCCCTGGCTACTATAGTCAGGGCTTTTTTAATAAAGGCTTTTGTAGTACATTTGCACCCTTCAAGAAAGGTTTATGTTTTTATACAACAGGGTTAGTAAAAAAGAACTCAGGAAAAAAGTGGCTGCGGAACCCTTTAAAAGGGTCACGCTTTCATTTTACCGCTATGTAAATATTGAGAACCCGGTTAGCTTCAGAGATGAACTTTTCGGATACTGGCAGCATTTGAATATCCTGGGCCGCATTTATGTGGCGCATGAGGGCATTAACGCGCAAATGAGTATACCTGAACATAATTTCAAGGCATTTGAGGAACACCTGCAGCAGAACCCTTATTTAGCAAATGTCCCTTTTAAGAAAGCTATTGAAGACGATAGCCGTTCCTTTTTTGCGCTGACTATGAAAGTGAAAAAGAAAATAGTGGCCGATGGTTTACCCGATGATGCATTTGATACTGAAAACACCGGCCAGCGCCTTGATGCGCTTACTTTCCATAAAATGATTGATGAACCGGGAACATTGGTAGTAGATATGCGAAACAAATATGAGAGTGAAGTAGGCCGCTTTTACAATGCTATATGCCCACAGGTAAAGACTTTCCGTGAAGAATTGCCTGTAGTGCTTGATATGCTGGCTGATAAGAAAGACAAAAATATATTGCTCTACTGTACAGGTGGTGTGCGTTGCGAAAAAGCAAGCGCATGGCTTAAACATCATGGCTATGAAAAGGTGTACCAGCTCGATGGCGGTATTATTCAGTATACACACGAAATAAGGCAGCAAGGGCTGGAATCGAAATTTATAGGTAAGAATTTTGTATTTGATGAAAGGATGGGGGAACGCATTACCGGCGATGTGCTGAGCAAATGCCCTACATGTGGCGAAGCATGCGACAGGCATGTGAACTGTGCCAACCCACCATGCCATACGCTTATTATACAATGCGAAAAATGTGAAGAAAAGAGTCAGGGATTCTGCAGTGAAAAGTGTGATGCCGAATATCACGCTGCAGTAGTACGTTAATATAATTTCATGGAAAAAAGATGGAGTGTTAAGGAGCAGGCTCCTGCAGACAAGGTGCGCAAGCTTAGCGAAGCTATACGTGTTAACCCTGTTATTGCCAACCTGCTGGTGCAAAGAGGAATTGAAACCTACGAACAGGCTAAAGATTTCTTCAGGCCCGACCTGAAAGCGCTGCACGACCCATACCAGATGAAGGATATGGATAAGGCTGTAAAACGTATTGCCGATGCAGCCATGAACCATGAGAAGATATTAGTATATGGCGATTATGATGTGGATGGCACTTCGTCGGTTGCATTGGTTTATACATTTTTAAAATGGCTGGGATTAAATTGCGGTTATTATATACCCGACCGCTATAGCGAAGGTTATGGGGTTTCTACCAAAGGGGTTGATTATGCGGCGGAAAATGGTTACAAACTTATTGTTGCATTAGACTGCGGAATAAAAGCACACGACAAAGTAAAACATGCTAAAGAAAAGGGTGTTGACTTTATTATTTGCGACCACCACAAGCCTGACAAAACATTGCCTGAAGCTGTTGCCATACTTAACCCCAAGCGAGAAGACTGTGAATATCCTTTTAAGGAATTACCGGGCTGTGGAATAGGTTTCAAATTAATACAGGCTCTTGCGATAAACTATGAGATGCCTTTTGAAATGCTGGAGCAGTACCTCGACCTGGTTGGACTCGCCATTGCATCTGATATTGTTCCCATAAACGGAGAAAACCGCGTACTTACATTCCATGGGTTGAAGAGAATGAATGAAGCTCCGCGTGCGGGGTTTAAAGCCATAATGGACCTTGTACAGCTACGTAAACTTGTTACTGTTAACGATCTTGTATTTGTCTTTGGACCACGTATAAATTCGGCGGGAAGAATTGAAACCGGCAGAAATGCAGTTGAGTTATTAATTGCTGAAAGTGTTGAAAAAGCTAAACTTTCGGGAGAGTCTATTAATAAGACAAACTTCGAGCGAAGGGATGTAGATACAATGATTACCCAGGAAGCCATATCGATGTTAGCGGCCGACAATAAATTGCAAAAGAAAAAAACTACAGTACTTTATAACCCCGAATGGCACAAAGGTGTAATTGGCATTGTAGCATCGCGCCTTATTGAAAAGCATTACTACCGCCCTACCATAATTTTTACCCGTTCCAATGGCAAGCTAACAGGCTCTGCACGCTCGGTTCGTGATTTTGATTTGTATGAAGCTATTGATTCATGCTCACACCTGCTGGAGCAATTCGGCGGGCACAAGTACGCCGCGGGCTTAACCATGAAAGAAGAAAACCTGCCTGCCTTTACAGAGTTATTTGAAGAAGTAGTTACCAAAACAATCACCGATGAATTACTGCGCCCTGTTATAGAAATAGACTCACCAATCGACTTCTCATCTATTAATGAAAGCTTTTATAAGGTATTAAAACAACTTGCTCCTTTCGGGCCGGGAAATATGGCACCCGTTTTTTATACTGAAAATGTGGTTTGTAAACGTGAGCCATCTGTCGTAGGTGGCAACCACCTGCGCTTATCGCTTATGCAAGCTGATAATCCGAATGTATCGTTTAACGCCATAGGATTCGATATGGGCGAATACCTGAACATTGCCAATTCAGGCAAACCCTTCAAGATAAGTTACAGCCTGCGCGAAAACGAATGGAACGGTATTGTTACTATTGAGCTGAACCTGAAAGATATTAAGGCATAAGCTTTAATCATCGCGTCCGATCCAAAGGGTGGAATGCCACCTTGGTTTAAGCTTTATTGGATAAGTGAATCTCTTTGCCGATTCACCTATTTTATAATAGAGAAATAGGGCAACATCTATTTCCTTTGTTTTTCGGGAAACATCCTCGTAGTACTGAAAATGATATGACTGCTTTCGTCCTTTTTTATCCAAGTCTTTATAATAAAAGGGAATATCTTTAAAAACATTATAATTGAGACTTTTAATATTGGAACCGTCATAAATGCTGTCAATATTTATATATGACTCACCTTTAGAAATTACTTGTTTGTTTTTCGGCAACGCGAAGGCAACATTCAAGCGGATACTATCAATCACTATTCTTTCATTTCTATTTGATTCAACCGAAACATAGAGACTATAGTCTCCTCCTTCAGAAAAAATCACCTCAGAAAAATGAACACATAAATCAGAATCCGGTACTACCATATTATAATCCTGGAATACATCTTTTTTATACGGAGGAGTCTCAAACTCCTTCCATCTGGCTATGCCACAGCTATTAATAAAAAGAGTAATGATTAAGATTATTATATACTCCAATTTATTCATAATTTTAGCTTATAGTGGCTTTATTGGTTATTATTACTATTGAGCTGAACCTGAAAGATGTTCGGGCTTAGGTGAATCATCGTGCCCTACCAGTAAAGTATGGTGCGACTTTGGCTTTAAAACAATCGGCATCTTATATTCCACTGTTTTTTCCAGCCTGGTGTACCTTAGGAAAAGGGTGAGCTTAATTTTCTTTACATCACTCTTTATGGTATCAAATCCATTCTCCTCATATTTATACAATTGGTTCTCTCCCTTTACCCTGAGAATTTTGAAATGCGCAGGGGCATGTTTAAAGCAACTGTAATCGATAAACGTATCGCTATATCCGGCGTAAACACTATCTATTTTAAGTTTTATGGGGTGGTAAACCGCGCTCTGCTTCTTTCTGCCGTAAAGAAAATTCACATCGTACCCTATGCTATCAATTCTAATGGCAGTGTCGTCCATCAATGTAACTCTTGCCAGTAGGTTAAAATTGCCCAGTCCATTCCCTTTGGCATTGGCTGTAGAAATTTCTTCCGAAAAACTTATCGCAATGTTTGAATCGGGTTTCAACTCCACATCAGTAATCCCTTTATTTTTTGAAGGGGCGGGTTTAAATTCCTTCCAGCTCTCCATTCCGCAACCTGCCAGAAATATGGCTACAGCCACAATATATATCCATTTCAATCCCTTCATTCGTACAAATAAACGTTTAATACGTTGGCAGAGTATCAACAATACTTCAAAATTAAGCTTTTGGCGCCCTTTTCATCAGAATTTATTAAATATCTACTTAACCTATAGATTTTATATTTATTTTTGCCGCCCCGTCTTTAATTATATTTGTAAACCAGAGAGAAAAACGACCCATGCATAGCAATACACATCATTTAGATGAACTTGAATCGGAGGCTATTTACATTTTACGCGAAGTGGCTGCCCAGTTCGAGAAAACTGCCTTGCTTTTTTCAGGTGGTAAAGACTCTATTGTTGCCAGTTATTTAGCCCGCAAAGCTTTCTGGCCTGCAAAGATTCCGTTTGCCTTAATGCATATTGATACAGGCCATAATTTTGAAGAAACACTGGTTTACCGCGATGAATGGGTAAAGAAAATTGATGCCAGGCTGATTGTAAAATATGTGCAGGACTCTATTGATAAAGGCCGCGTAAAAGAAGAAACGGGCTATAATGCCAGCAGAAACTTATTACAAACCGTCACCTTGCTCGATGCTATTGAAGAACTGAAACTGGACGCTTGCATAGGTGGCGCCCGTAGAGATGAAGAAAAGGCAAGGGCAAAAGAAAGGTTCTTTTCGCACCGAGATGAGTTTGGCCAGTGGAACCCAAAAAACCAACGACCGGAGCTGTGGGACTTATTCAATGGTAAGAAAAACATAGGAGAACATTTCAGGGTGTTCCCGCTAAGCAACTGGACAGAGTTAGACGTGTGGCAATACATTAAAGAAGAGAATATTCCTATTCCTTCCATATATTACACTCACCAGCGTGAGTGCGTGAACAGGGACGGGCAGTTATTGGCAAAATCGCCTTACCTTAAGTTGAAAGATACTGAGAAGTACGAAAAATATACGGTACGCTTCCGTACCATTGGCGATATGACATGCACTGGCGCTGTATTATCGGAGGCATCGAATATTGATGAGGTGATTGAAGAGGTTGCAGCATCGAGGGTTACTGAGCGAGGCACAAGGGCCGATGATAAACGCTCGGAAGCAGCTATGGAAGACCGTAAAAAAGCAGGATATTTCTGAGATGAGCGAGTTTACAGATAAAATAGAATCAGCAGGAGCCACAAGAGGGCTGTTACGTTTTTTCACTGCCGGCAGCGTTGACGATGGTAAGAGTACGCTGATAGGCCGTTTGCTATACGACACCAAATCGATTTACGAGGACCAGTACGAGGCTATAAAACACAGCAGTGAACAACGTGGTGAAGAGCAGGTGAACCTTGCATTGCTTACCGATGGCCTAAGGGCTGAGCGTGAGCAGGGTATTACCATCGATGTTGCTTACAGGTATTTCTCTACCCCTCGCCGTAAGTTTATTATTGCCGATACTCCTGGCCATATTCAATATACACGCAATATGGTTACCGGTTCATCCACTGCTAACCTGGCAATTATTATGGTCGATGCCCGCAACGGTATATCGGAACAAACATGCAGGCATACGCTAATTACTTCGCTAATAGGCATACGACATATTATAGTCTGCGTAAATAAAATGGACCTTGTAGGCTATAAGGAAGAAGTGTTTGAAAGGATTCGTGCAGAGTATGAAAAGTTCTCGTCGAAGCTTGAAGTGGTTGATGTGCAGTTTATACCTATTGTAGCGCTTAATGGCGACAATGTGGTAGATAAATCGAAGAATATGCCCTGGTACGGTGGTAGTACATTGCTTTATCTCTTGGAAAATATTCACGTAGCAAGCGACGAAAACCTGATCGATTGCCGCTTCCCTGTTCAATATATTATACGCCCGCAATTGACCGAATACCATGATTACCGTGGATATGCCGGAAAAGTAGCCGGTGGAATTTTAAAGAAAGGTGACACAATAATGGCACTACCTTCCGGATTTACCACCAAGATAAAAGCCATTGATACATTCGATGGACCTATTGAAGAAGCCACACCCGGCATGTCGGTTACTGTATTACTTGAAGATGATATTGACATTAGCCGTGGCGATATGCTTGTGCGGGCAAACAATCAGCCTAAAGTTGAACAGGACATTGACCTGATGGTTTGCTGGCTGAATGAAAAGAAATTAATAGTTGGCAATAAATATGCCATAAAACATACCACTCAAGATGCGCGCTGCGTAGTAAAGGAAGTGCATTATAAAATAAACATCAATACATTGCACCGCATTGAAGATGATAAAGAGATAAAGCTGAACGATGTGGGTAGAATATCTATTCGCACTACCAAGCCTTTATTCTTCGATAACTACCGCAAGAACCGCCGCACAGGCAGTTTAATTTTGATTGATGAAACTACCAACGAGACTGTTGGTGCGGGGATGATATTATAGCCTACTGACTAAAAGAGTAACCAATCCTAAATCCTGCTGTAATATTAGGTAGTACTGTGTGACCGTTCGGATTCGTCATATCACCTATTCCTCCTGAATTATATTGGTTATCGTCGCTATATTTTAATGCCGCAACTTCTTGTGGGTTTAAAGTTGAGGATACTTCTCTTATTCTTACCCCCAAGCCGACGTAAAAATCAACAAGGATTCCGCTCTTATGAGCAAATACGCATCCGTATTTCAAGTTAAAGCAGTAAACAGTTTTATAATCTCTAAAAGTAGTTAAGTAGGCTGGGGTAAGGTGTATCGAGTCTTGCCAGTTGAATGATTGATTCTTGTAAAACCCCTCAGCAGAAAGATAATAACCGCTTGTAAAGCCCTGCTTGTTAAGATAAAATTTGATTTCTGCTCTTACGCAGTACCCTCTCACATCAGATAGCCGATATTGTTCATTATATCCAGATGCTAAAAAAGTATTTGATGTGAGGGGGAAATATCCATTCCCTTCAACATAGATAGCTATATTCTCCTTTATTTTTGCTTCAACACCAAGGCCATATGAAGGTGTATTATATATAGGATTGAGTGTTGCTAATGGAGGTATTTCTATAGATATTTTATTATCAATATCTTGCGGTTCTTGCCCCCATCCGATTCTAGCAATAAATAAAAGGAGTATGAGTAGTTTTGTTTTCATTCTAAAACACCGCATTATTGGTGCAACTTATTCACCAATATAGTAAAAATATTACTTTTGAATTAATCGATTTCCTTTGACAGATAATTTATTTCAAAATAAATACAGGATACCATCTGCTCGTTTGCAATCATGGAATTATGCAAATAAGGGAATATATTTTGTTACCATTTGTACGTTGGAAAGGGTACCACATTTCGGTGAAATAAGGGCTAAAAAGGTGATTTTATCTGAATTAGGCAAGGTTGTGGAATCGGAATGGTTAAAGACCATTGAATTGAGGCAGGATATGAATCTCCGAATTGGAAATTATGTTGTTATGCCAAACCATTTTCATGGATTATTAATTATTGCGGAAAATCAATATAATTCACCTGGTACAGACGCCATGCATGGCGTCTCTGCGGGGAACGGGGAACCCACACGTACAGACGCGATGCATCGCGTCTCTGCACGTTTTGGACCGCAATCAAAAAACCTTGCATCAATAATCAGGGGATTTAAATCATCTGTAACGACATATGCCCGAAAAAACAACATCGCATTTGATTGGCAACCCCGTTTTCATGACCACATTGTCCGTTCATTCGACGAATACGATCGTATTTCAACATATATTCAAAACAACCCCGCCAACTGGAAAGAAGATAAATTTAATTCCGGGATAGAATATTAGCCTTTCTTTCCCATCTCTTTAATCATGCGGGTTGACATTACTCCCAGTAGGATTAGTACAACAGCCAGCGCTGCCCAAATAATAGCCTTATTTGAAGGTGCAGTATTTACAGCCGTGGCTTTAGTTTGTGCTATAGAAGCAATTGCACCCAAAGCAACTGGTTTAACGCCCGCGATACTGTCTTTAAAATGAACCAGGTCGTAAACAGGTGCAGATATTTTATCGGCGCCAAAGACAAGTTTATAAGATTTGCCCTTTTGCATATATGCAATAAGGCTATTTGTAATCTGATATGCTTTAATACCTTTTACTTGCAAAGGTTGGTTATCGTCATTCCGTATGTTAAACCATAGTTCCTTGATATTATGAAGTGAAAAATATATGGTATTGTCACCATTTGACGAAAGTATAAACTCCTCTGAAGGGTCAAAATATTTTTTAGTTGGTGTACTTCTTGGTTTTTCAACAATAACTCCAGAATAACAATTACGATGATAATACCTGGGGCCATCAACTTCAAATATCATTTTGTCTATTGTCTGTGGCTCATTATACGTAAGTTTAATGAAAGATCCCTTTGCTTTGCTGCCATCCTCAAATGTTGTACTGCTGTCTACCTGCATTATGGTCGGCGATGGCAATTCACTGTACTTTGCATCTTCTTTATATGTATCATAATACCCCGCCTTCAAAATCTTAATAGGAGGGCTTAAGGAATCATCTATTTCAATTTTGAAATATTCATAATCGCTGTTGGGGAAATCGAATATTCTGACCGTAGAGGTTCCGGTATTACTATAAACATCAGTTATATAATAATTGTCCTTAATAACGTACCATTGCTTCATGTCATCGCTACCGCTTAGCCTTAACGATTTTGAAACATCGGCATTTTTTATCACCAATTGAATATTGTCAATCCTATTCTTATCGGCATTTTGCAAAATGAGCGTGGTATGTTTTTTAGCATTCTCAAGGCTCATTATTTTATACTCTTTGAAGAGCAATGAATCGGGCTTGGGTGTAGCTTTCTGCAAAATATAGGGCACTTCCTTGTTCTGTGCATCCATGATACGCAAATCGTTCATACCCGATTTTAATTTCGATATAACAGCAGGCGGCAATTGTATTTTGTAAAAGCCATCGGTTGTAATACTATCAAGTTTGGCCTGCCATTGGTAGTCCTGCCCCATAGTAGCAACAGAAATGCCAAGAAAGAGTATCGAGAAAAATCTTTTACTCATTTTTTCCGGGTTTTTGTTTATCGCCCTCATCTGAAAGAATAAGCACTTTTAATTTCTGGTACATGAACGACACCACAAGCAAAATAATACCCAGTGATATAAAGGCTGCTATTTTTCCACCTTCCGAAACATCGCGTATATCATACACACAAAGCTTTACCAGTGTTATAAAAAACAAGCTGAGTGAAATTATGCGCAGGTGGCGCATCTTTAATCTCATGCCCAGTATCATTAATATAAACGAGCAAATACCCCACAAAATAGGGTAACCTATTTTTACGGACTGGTCCACAAAACCAGATACAGAAGAACTGACTTTATAGCTTATCATAACTGTGGCATGCGTAAGTTCAGCGCTTGCAATGTAGACTGCAATTATTGAAGTGAACCAGAGTAACATGATACCGATATCAGATGTTAATGTGTATGTTCTTTTTGCGTGAATGAATGTAATTACAAGCAACCCCAAAGCCGATAACATAGTCAGGTAGTGGAACATGTAATTGAAAAGGGTTGCATGCGTGCCTACCAGGAAATCGTTGCGGGTGAGAACGATTTGATAATTGTAGAAGAAAATATAAATGATTAAAGCTAAGGCGCTTACAATAAGAAGTATGTTCGAAAGCACAAACGATTTCTGGCGCATAACATAAATATGTAGCCCGGTAAGGAACAACAGGTTGTAGAAACCTATAATTATGTAGCACGCTGGCTCATAACCCATCCTTGTATCGAGCTGGAAAGAAAGCTCAAGAAGCATAGTAAGGTAAAGAACTATGACGCCTATTATATTAAGAACAATCCTATAACCATTTAAATCGAGCCAGCCATATAGAGTCTTTTCTGTTTCCTTCTTTAAAAATACAGCAGCAAGGAATATGGAAATAACAGAAACCACGCCCGTAATAAACCCTTTATTGAAAACAATATCCAATGGTTTCAAGGTATTATCGCCTATAAGGACAAGTTTGTAAACATGGCTCCAGTCCATCAGCAAGCTTATAAACATCAAACACATTACAATAATCGAGGCCAGCTTCATTAACTTAATGCCCGACTTCTGCGATAGCCATAATAGCAATACAGTCTCAGCCGACCAGAACAATGTTATATAATGCCCTTGTAATTGCACAGGTGCAGCAAGGCTCACGAATGATAATACCAACCCGATAAGCAGGAAAACAAGGTTGCGGTCAATACCCTGCCTCTTATAAAGAACGAACGCAAACACAAAATTGAACACAGCCAGCACTGCAGTAAACAACCCTTCAAAATCGCCATGTTGAATGTTGTGCATTATATACATGCCCGCTGCATAGTAGAGTGCTGTATTACTTATAAGTAAAATAAAATCGAGCGAAGCGAATATGCGTTTCTCTTTAATATTGTTGACTACGTTCATCAGGAAAAAGACAAAATAAAAGAGTGAGCCGAATATCAGCGCGCCCATATAAGGTGAATCGGAGTCACCCAGTTTACTTATAAGCCAACCTCCATAAATTAAAACCGTAAACGCGTATGATAGTATATTGATAAGGTTCCATTTTTTAAAGTAGGCCATTACCAGCATACCCACGTTCAATATCATAAGGTAGGTAAACAGCACAATGTAATTGCCCTCTCCAGTGCTTACCATAAAAGGCGTTGCAAAGCCGCCTATGACGGAAATTACTGCGAGCTCAATACGGTCGTAAGCCAACGACAGGAACACAGCAAAAGCAGTTATAACCACCATTATAATAAAGGCCACCGCCTGGTCGAAAATATGGTACTGGTGAAAAGCAATGGCAATAGTAAAGTACAGCACCGAAATTCCGCCACCGACAAGCACCGAGCTGAATGCTTTAAATCGTTTACGCAAGTAATGCGCAATGCCCAGCAATATTCCACCACATAAAAGACCAATAGCAACCCTGCCATATTCATTTATCCAATTCTGGTCAATAGCGTACTTTACAAAGAAGCCAATACCCAATACCAACACTGCAATACCTATTTTGTTAATCAGGTTTTCACCAATGAATTTTTCAAGGTCAGGATTGCGCTCAAAGAAAGAAGGTTTGGGTGGCTTAGGTGGTATTACGGGCTTAGGCTTAACCTGTGGTATCGGTTCATAATGTACAGGCGTCACAACAGGTGGTTTTTCTTCCTGCTTCTTTTCTTCAACTATTTTGGGTTTTATAACAGGAACGACGGGAGTAACCGGAACAATAGGCGGCTTAACTTCACTCACCGGTTTCGGAGGAGCCTCTATAGCAGGAGTTTGTTTAGCAGGTTCCTTTTTAACCTCCTGATTTACCTGGGCAACATATATATCTTTTACCCTGTTAGTCAGTTCTTTTATCCTTCCCTCAAGGCGGTTAATCTTATCGGATGTTATTACCCAGGATAAGACTACAAGTATTATTAAAACTAAGAGCAGGAATACTTCCATTGGTTGTGAGGTGTGTTGCGCTTATATAGCAATCGTCGAATTTAACAAAATTGACGGAATACACAACACTAAAAACAGGCGGGGAGTTATTTTATTGCGCCGAACACCCGGGAATATTTTCTTGTCCTTTAAGGTAAAAACGATTTTAATTCGTTAATCCTTTGCTTTGTAAAGAATGTCATTATAGATACTTCGGTAATAGAAGTACAGCGCACTTTACTGAATTGCACCCATGCGTCGCGGTATTTTATCCATTTCCTCTCAGTATTTCTTATGGTTTCTTTGGTAACTGTTCCCCAATTTATTTGTGCTTTTGAATCAGGTACGCTCATTACTTTTTTATAGGTTACATTTAACAGGCTGTCGGCCTCATCAAACTCCTTTTTTGAACGACCTATAAATTCACAGTTATCGGCTTTTTTTATTTCTTCAAGATACTCTGTCTCCATGCTATCCTCAGCCTCAGCCATAAACGCTCCTCTCATTGTGCCGGATAAATCAACCTCATTCATCGACCTGAATTCAAAAAAACCGTAAGCTATTTTATTCAAAACATTGAGTGCTGCCGTATCCTTTGCGGGCCAGTTTTTAATTATTCCCGCTCGTAGCAAACTTCTTTCATAATCTTTTTTCTCCTGCTGTATTTCTTCACATTCGCCTATCATAGCTCCGCTTGTAATATCATCGCAAAAATCAAATACACTATCGGTGCCATCCTTTTCCATTGATTCCAAATGGCTTCTTCTGCCATCCAGCTCAGCCGGAGCCGACCACACATTGGCCGATGCAAGGTGAATGGCTATATCAAAGTTTCTCTTAACCCCATACCCATTTGCGTATAGCATCATCAACACATCAGTGCCGCTTGTGGTATCTGCAGCCATTTCGGTAAATGCAAGGTAGCGTGCAATTTTATAATCTATTGACACACCAATGCCGTAATAATAATCCTTTGAGGTTCTATTGCCGTAATCGCTCTTTTTGAAGTTCGCAGGTGGTAAATCACTCTTAGGAAAATCGGTAAGCCACAATTTAATAGGGTTGTTTTGCCCCACCAGCGAATTCACAACCACTAATAAACATATTGCCAGTACTACTTTGTATCTCATCCAACATTCAAATTACCTCAATCAAATATAACAGAAAAGGGCGATAAAAATCGCCCTTTCTACCAGATTAAATTATAATTATTTCAACCCTTCCAGCGTCTTTTTAATGCCGTCGAAGTCAGGGTAATCGCCTGCAACTTCTAATACCTGTGCAAAACGAATAACGCCTTCTTTATCTATAACAAACGATGAACGCTTGGCAACGCCTTTCAGGCCCATTACCCAGGTATCGTACATTATACCGTATGCTTTCACAGTTTCTTTATTAAAGTCGGAAAGCAGGGGGAAATTCAGGTTGTTCACTTCCTTAAACTTGCCAAGGCTAAAAGGCATATCAACTGAAATGCCAAGTACCACCGCGTTCATATTGTTATAAAATGAAAGCTCGTCGCGGCTCTGGCACATTTCCTTGGTGCATACGCCTGTAAAGGCCGCAGGGAAGAAAAGGAGAATTACATTTTCCCCTTTAAACGATTCAAGCTTAACCATGTTCTTATCTGAATCGGGGAGTTCGAAGTTGGGGGCTTTCTGGCCTACTGTTGCTGACATACTTATTTTGGGTTTTTAAATTTTATTTGCAATGTTACGAAATAAAACAACTGAAAAATATGGACTGAACAGGGTAAGTACTTTGGTCACAAAACTGTCTTTTTTTATTTATTATATTTACCCCATATAAATAGTATAATCTAAAAAATCATTAACCTATAAATTATGGAAATTATAACTGAAACAAAAACGAATGGGAGTGCGGAAGCAAAATGCCCGTTTCATGGCGGGCCACTGAAACAAAGCGCAGGTGGCGGCACAACCAACCACGACTGGTGGCCAAATCAATTGAAATTAAATATACTCCGTCAGAATTCTTCCCTGTCCAACCCTATGGATGAGAAGTTCAACTATGCAAAGGAGTTTAAAAGCCTTGATTTGAAGGCCGTAAAGAAAGACATCTTTAAATTAATGACCACATCGCAAGATTGGTGGCCGGCAGACTATGGCCACTACGGCCCCTTCTTTATCAGGATGGCATGGCACAGCGCAGGTACATACCGTATATCAGACGGACGCGGCGGAGCAGGCTCGGGCACACAACGGTTTGCCCCGCTCAACAGCTGGCCCGACAATGCTAACCTCGACAAGGCGCGTTTGCTGCTTTGGCCGGTTAAAAAGAAATATGGCAAAAAACTTTCATGGGCCGACCTTATGATACTTGCAGGTAACTGTGCCCTTGAGTCAATGGGCTTTAAAACTTTTGGTTTTGGTGGCGGACGTGAAGATGTCTGGGAACCTGAGCAGGACATTTACTGGGGTTCAGAAAAAGAGTGGCTTGGCGACAAACGTTATACCGGCAACCGTGAACTGGAAAACCCTCTCGGGGCCGTTCAAATGGGCCTTATATATGTGAATCCTCAGGGCCCTAACGGAAATCCTGACCCGATTGCCGCGGCACGTGACATTCGCGAAACTTTTGGCCGCATGGCTATGAATGACGAAGAAACTGTTGCGCTTATTGCAGGCGGACATACATTCGGTAAAACCCATGGCGCTGCTGACCCCGGCAAATATGTGGGGCCTGAGCCCGCAGCCGCAAGCATTGAAGAACAAGGCCTCGGCTGGAAAAATACATTGGGTAGTGGTAACGGTGATAATACCATTACAAGCGGCCTTGAAGGGGCCTGGACCACTACCCCAACAAAATGGAGCAATAACTTTTTCGAAAATCTTTTCGGCTACGAGTGGGAATTAACAAAGAGCCCTGCCGGTGCACACCAGTGGAAGCCTAAAGGTGGCAAAGGTGAAGGTTTAGTGCCTGACGCACATGATGCATCAAAGAAACATGCGCCATTTATGCTCACGACAGACCTTTCATTGAGGTTTGACCCTATCTATGGAAAAATCTCAAAACGTTTTCATGAGAACCCAAAAGAGTTTGCAGATGCATTTGCCCGTGCTTGGTTTAAACTTACACACCGCGATATGGGCCCTATTGCACGCTATTTGGGTAAAGAGGTACCTAAGGAAGTGCTTATCTGGCAAGACCCTATACCGGCTGCAAAACGCAAACTAAGTACGAGTGATATTGCTGCGCTTAAGAAGAAGATACTTGCATCGGGACTTACCGTATCGCAAATGGTATCGACTGCATGGGCATCGGCATCTACCTTCCGTGGCTCTGATAAGCGTGGTGGTGCCAATGGTGCACGCATTCGCCTGGCGCCTCAGAAAAACTGGCAGGTAAATAACCCTGCTCAGCTGGCAAAGGTTTTGAATATCCTGGAAGGTATCCAGGCAAAGTTCAACAAAGGTAGCAAGCATGTTTCTATGGCCGACCTGATTGTTCTGGCCGGATGTGTGGGTGTGGAAAAGGCTGCGAAGAATGCAGGCCATAATGTGAAAGTTCCTTTTACACCGGGAAGAGCAGATGCATTGCAGGAGCAAACTGATGTAGAATCATTCGCAGTTCTTGAACCGGCGGCTGACGGATTCCGCAACTATTTTAAACCTAAGCACGCAACATCGGCTGAAGAAATGCTGGTTGACAAGGCGCAATTGCTAACACTTACCGCACCTGAAATGACTGTCCTGGTAGGCGGCATGCGTGTTCTTAATACCAACTTCGATAAATCTAAGCATGGAGTGTTCACCAAAAAAGCCGAGACGCTAACTAATGACTTCTTTGTGAACCTGCTTGATTTTAACACAACCTGGAAAGCAACAACAGATGCTAAAGATGTGTTTGAAGGAAGCGACCGCAAAACGGGCAAAGTAAAGTGGACCGCTACCCGCGCAGACCTTATCTTTGGCTCAAACTCAGAGCTAAGGGCACTTGCTGAAGTTTACGGATGCACAGACTCACAGGATAAATTTGTAAAAGATTTTGTAGCAGCCTGGAACAAGGTTATGAACCTTGACCGTTTTGATTTGGCGAAATAAATCACTTAGTTATTAAGCAAAGAAGGTGGCTCCGAAACGGGCCACCTTTTTTGTTTACTCTTGACAAATATATTTTATTACTGCCCCAATATATAGGCAAACATCAGAGGCGCTACAATAGTAGCGTCTGATTCAATAATGAAGCGCGGAGTTTTATCACTCAGCTTACCCCACGTAATTTTTTCATTGGGCACAGCGCCTGAATATGAACCATAGCTTGTTGTAGAATCTGATATCTGGCAGAAGTACGCCCAGAAAGGAACATCATGCATTTCCATATCCTGGTAAAGCATGGGCACAACGCAAATCGGGAAATCGCCCGCTATGCCGCCGCCAATCTGGTAAAAGCCTACACCTTGGCCTTTTGAATTTTTGGTGTACCAGTTAGCCAGCCACATCATATATTCAATACCACTCTTCATAATACTGGGTTGCAGTTCGCCTTTAATGCAATACGATGCAAATATATTACCCATGGTAGAATCTTCCCAGCCAGGAACAATAATTGGAATGTTCTTTTCGGCTGCTGCCATCATCCAGCTATTCTTTACATCAATCTCGTAGTGTTTTTTCATAACACCCGAAAGCAGCAACTCATACATATATTCATGAGGGAAATAGCGCTTGCCTGTGTCCTGCGCTTTCTTCCAGAGTTTATGTATGTGCTTCTGTATCCTGCGGAAAGCTTCTTCTTCAGGAATACATGTGTCGGTAACGCGGTTGTAGCCATGCTCCAGCAAATCCCACTCTTCGGCCGGTGAAAGCTGGCGGTAGTGCGGAACACGTTTATAGTGGTTATGGGCCACAAGGTTCATAATATCCTCTTCAAGGTTAGCGCCCGTGCACGATATTATAGATACTTTGTTCTTGCGAATCATTTCAGCCAATGATATGCCAAGCTCAGCCGTACTCATAGCCCCGGCCAGTGTAACCATCATTTTGCCACCTTTATCAAGGTGGGTTATATATGCCTTCGATGCATCAACCAGCGTAGCCGAGTTAAAGTGCAGATAGTTCTTTTCGATAAACGAGGAAATCGGGCCTTTTTTCATAAGAAAGTATTTATGGGACAAAAATAGAATCAATTTTATAAGCAGCAACAAAATAGATTGTTTCCTTTAATTATTTAACATGGTATCTTTACATCTTCATTTACATGAAAGCAAAAAAGTCTCATCTGTTTCTCTTTTTCTGTTTTGCTCTATCCGTTTGCAACGCCCAACAGGTATATAAGGTATTTCTTGTAGGCGATGCGGGTGAGGACCAGATGACAGGAGAAACACTCGACAGCCTGAAAAGCAAAATGCAGAACTCCGCCCAGGGCGCTGTAGTCTTCCTGGGAGACAATTCATATAAGAATACATTTTTCGGCCTGGTGGAAGGATTTAAAGGATTCGATAGCAGCCGTATTACCCAAAACAAGCTTAAGTCGCAGTTAAATACGTTGGACGGCTACAAAGGCTCAGTATTTTTTGTGCCCGGCAACCACGACTGGTGGAATACAACATACACCAAGGGAAAGAAGGCACTGAAAATGGAGGAATCGTTTATTGAAGCCAACCTGAGTAATAACACTACTATACAAAACCCCAACAATGTTTTTCTGCCTAAGAACGGAAGCCCCGGCCCTGAATCGGTTGAACTGAATAACAAAACACTTAGAATAGTTTTTATAGATACCGAATGGCTGATATTATTGGGCTTTAAAAGCACCCCTGCCGCAAACCACACTATGGAGCAGCAATTTTATACAAGGCTCGATAGTGTACTTGCAGCCGCCACTGCAGCCAAACAAACTATTATCGTAGTTGCCCACCACCCGGTTTACACAACGGGCAAACTTCATAACAAACCATTTAAGAGCCCAGGTTTTATGAAACGTATAAAGCAATCGAGCAAATCATTCCCCTCCTATAAAACCATGGCCGATAAGCTTACTGCCATATTTGAAAAGTACCCGGGCCTCTATTATGCTACCGGCCACCTGCATGCACTGCAATACCATACGCTTAATAATGTGCATTACATTATCAGCGGTTCAGGTAGTAAAACCAAGCACATGAAGGGAGAAAACATAGCTGCATTGGGGGCAAATACCAATGACGATTACATGATTTGGAATGAAAAAGGTTTCTTTGAAATAGATTTTTCAGGCGGGCAAACAACTACTATAATGTACTATAATAGCGGGAAAGAATCAGCTACTATACACTGATAATCAGTGAATTAATAGAATTTATTTATTCTTCTGCTTTTTAAAATTTTCGGCTACACACCGTAACTGCTTCATTTTCTTCATTATTCCTTCATTTTCAACATATAGTTTCGCTTTCATAATTAACCAATTAAAATTTAACTGTCATGAAAAAGTTCACAGTATTAGCAGCAGCATTAGTTCTCTTCGCAGGTGTATCATTTGCTCAAGAAAAACAAGCTGCTCCTGCTACCAAACCAGCTCCTGCAAAAACAACAGGTGCTAAGTCAACAACAGCTACTACACCAGCTAAAGCTACTAAGCCAGCTCCTGCAAAGACAACTGGTAAAGAAACCAAAGCTGCTAAGTAATTTCTCTCTCTCAGCGTAGATTAAAGGCCTGACTTAACCGTCGGGCCTTTATTATTTTAGGCACCACTCACCGAAAATCCCTGAAAATAGCGTACTTTTGCAAATCTTTTTGAGGAGATGATATCATTAAATGGCATAACAGTAAGTTTCGGGGGCTTTACCCTTTTTGAAAATGTGAGTTACCTGGTTAACCCCAGGGACAGGATAGGCCTTGCCGGTAAAAATGGCTCGGGCAAGAGTACCATGTTGAAGTTACTGGCTGGTTTACAGACACCTACATCAGGCGGCATTGGTAAGCCTAAAAACATAAAAATAGCCTATTTGCCACAAGATATGGTTCACCAGCATGGCAGAACTGTAGTTGAAGAAACAGCAACCGCTTTTATTGAAATACAGCAACTGGAACAACGCCAGGCCCAGATAACCCACGAGCTGGAGACCCGTACAGATTACGAAAGCGATACTTATTCGAACTTAATTACCGAAATAACCGATATAGCGCACCGCCTTGAAGTATTGGGTTCGGCCAATATGGACGAGGAAATAGAAAAGAAACTAAAAGGGTTGGGTTTTGATCGTTCTGACTTTAACCGCCAGACTTCGGAGTTTAGTGGCGGGTGGCGCATGCGTATAGAGCTCGCCAAACTACTGCTACAAAAACCCGATGTGCTGCTTCTCGATGAACCCACCAACCACCTTGACATAGAATCTATGCAATGGCTGGAAGAGTTTATTGAAACCTTCGACGGTGCACTGGTGCTCATATCGCACGATAAAAAATTCCTGGATACTGTTACCACCCGTACCATAGAAATATCGAATAAGAAGATATACGATTACAAGACTAACTACAGCCATTATTTAGAACTGCGTAAAGAAAGGCGCGAACAACAGGAAGCTGCAGCTAAGAACCAACAGAAGATAATTAATAAAACGCAGATTCTTATTGATAAGAACCGCGCCAAGGCCAGTAAAGCTGCTTTTGCACAGTCGCTTATTAAGAAACTCGACAAGATGGAAATTGTGGAAGTTGATGAAGACGATACAGCATCAATGCATTTCCGGTTTCCTTCTCCGGCACATTGTGGTAATATAGTGCTTACGGTAGAAAATGCGGGTAAGGTTTACGGACCCAAGAGAATCTTCTCAGGCGCCAATTTCATTTTAGAGAAAGGCGAACGTGTAGCTTTTGTAGGAAGAAACGGCGAAGGCAAAACCACTATGATGAAAATGCTTGCCGGGCAAACCGAATATGAAGGTACACTGAAACTCGGACATAGTGTATTGATGGGTTACTTTGAACAGGACCAGGCTGAAAAACTTGATGTAAATAAAACTGTTTTCGATACAATTGATGAACTGGCAGTGGGTGAAATGCGCACCAGGGTGCGTAACCTTTTGGGCTCATTTTTATTCAGCGGAGACGATATAGATAAAAAAGTAAAAGTACTTAGCGGTGGTGAGCGCGGAAGGCTTGCATTATGCAAATTGTTACTGCAACCTTACAACCTGCTTATGCTCGATGAGCCTACCAACCACCTTGACATTCGTTCGAAAGATATTCTGAAACGGGCATTGCTCGCCTATGAAGGCACATTACTTATTGTATCTCACGACCGTGACTTTTTAGATGGACTGGTGCACAAGCTTTATGAATTCCGAGAAGGGCATGTGAAAGAGCACCTGTGCGATATAAATGAATTTATGCGCAAGCGTAAACTGGAAAGGCTGAATGAATTGAAGAGCACCGTGCGTGAAAAGAAAGAAGAGAAAGTTAAAGCTAGTCCTGCAACCACAGAACAAAAGGAAGATAACGGCAAAAAGATAAAGCAGCTTCAGTCGAAGATTAACAAGATTGAAGAAGATATATCGGAACTGGAAAAGAAAATAGCCGAGGCTGATAAGAAAGTTAACAACCCCGACTTTTACAATAGCAGCGATTCAACCGCCTTTTTTGCCGAATACCAGTCGCTGAAGGATAAACTGGAGGAGAAGTTTAAGCTATGGGAACAGATATCGGCTGAAATGAACGTACTTTCATAAACTTACTTTCAGGGCTAAAGCCCCAAAAGTATTGTAACTAATAACCCCAGACTTAAGTCTGGGGTTATTCTGTATTTAACTTTAGGGGGCTTTATCCCTTATGAATCAACTTACTTTGTTCCTCCTGTCGTACTATCGGCTGGTATAAATATCAGCGATATTGAATTCACACAATGCCTAGTATTTTTTGAAGTAAATCCTTCGCCTGTAAATACGTGCCCCAGATGAGCCCCGCAATTAGCACACTCAATTTCTGTACGCATGCCATCAGGGTCAGGAATTCTTTTCACTGCTCCGGGAATCTCATCATCGAATGCAGGCCATCCGCAATTTGCATTGAATTTATCGCTTGAACGGTATAAAGGGGCGCCACAGCGTTTGCAAACATAGGTACCTTTTCTCGTATTGTTTTCATACGCTCCGGTAAACGGGGCTTCGGTACCTTTATCTACAATAACTCTTTCTTCTTCAGGGGTAAGCTTTCTGTATTTGCTTTCTTTTCCTGTGGGAACATGTTTTGCGCTATCCATTTTAGTAGTAGTTTGGTTAATATTATGAGGCTTTTGCTGTGAGCAGGCTTGCAGCGATACTGCAACCAATACTGCGGTTATCAATTTGTAGTTCATGTTCGGTATTTATAACGACATACGATAACAGCCTGCTCATGGATTTGTTAAAATATGTTATAAAGTTAGATATATTTAATCAGAAGACCTTCCCTGCTTGAGGGTAAATGCCCAATTCTCTTCAACATAATTACATTTGCCCCTATAGTTCAGAAAGAAAACTTAACTCTTTTACCCAAATATTGCTTCTCCCTATATGCTATTATCCTCTTCTCGAAACGGATATGTTGACTTTCTGAGGGGCATTTCAATAATCCTTGTCCTATTACTTCATTTTGGCCTGGCATACCATTTAAGCGATAGTGCATTAGGCAACTTATTCTCGAAAAAGGTTATTGTATCTATTACACGAAACGGGAATTACGGTGTAACTATGTTTTTCGTTATCTCAGGTTTCCTTATCACATCCAAATCAGTTGAACGCTACAAGCAACTTGGCAATGTAAATCCCCTGCAATTTTATTTAATGCGCTTTGCACGTATAATTCCGACCCTGTTGCTTGTGCTGGCAATCATTGTTCTCTTGAGCCTTACGCCGCTTACCATTTTCAAGAATAGTGCGTCAAAAGATGTGTCAATGCTTACCACCATTCTTTCTGTCCTCACTTTCTGGCACAATGTTTTAATGGCAAAGGTTGGGTATTTCAATTACTGCATTAATATTCTCTGGTCCCTCTCGGTTGAGGAGGTATTTTATTTTACATTCCCGATACTTTGTCTCCTGTTCAGGAAAGAACATTTTATACTCCCTGTGTGGATAGCCCTGATAATTCTCGGGCCTGTTTACAGAAGCTTTCACACAGATGATGAAATTATTGCGCTTTATGGCTACTGGTCATGTTTCGACGGTATTGCACTGGGGTGTTGCGCTGCCTTATTTGCAAGGAAATATACAATAGGGGGAACTAAAGGGAAGATAATAGGCATTTTAGCCATTGCCTTAGTTGCCATTACCTATTTCTACAGTGGAATTATGGATAATGTGGTGGTTGGCGTATCACTTATTGCCCTTGGCACTGCAGTACTTTTAGTTCTAACGTATAAAAAACAAATGCCACATATATTATCAACTAACATTGTTACACGTACAATATGTTCGTTTGGGAAAAACAGTTACGAGCTTTATCTGTTTCATATTATAGTGCTTGCTTTAATGAAAACATGGATAAGCCGCGAGCAATTGGGCGATTATACCAAACTACTCTGGCTATTACTCTTTCTTTCTGTTTCTTCTATGCTGGCGCAACTCATCTCGAGGTTCTATTCCGAGCCATTAAATAAAAAACTGCGGGGCCTCTATGTTACTAAAACCGGAACATAATTACCTTTGTACAAATGTTAAAACAAGTTATCAATACCCATTTTATTTTATCCGGCACTATCATCCTGTTGCTTGCATCGTGCAACAGTAACCCACTGAAAGTAGATGTATCAGGCGTAAAACTAGAGCCCGTAAAGGTCGACAGGATGGAGAAAGATATGTTCTCCATGTCGCCCGATAGTATTGGAAAGTATACTGCAATCCTTCAGCAAAAATATGGCAGATTTTATGCTTTTTTTGTGACCGGGGTTATTAACGATGGCGGCATAATGGATTCTACATACGCCTATAGCCTTAAGCGCTTTATAACCGATAAGGATATGCATTCAGCTTACGATACCTGCGAAAAAATGTACCCTGATATGTCATTCCTTGAAAAAGGGGTTACAGATGTCTTCAAACACTTTAAATATTATTTCCCTGACAAGCCTTTGCCAAGAGTAGTTACTGCTATGAGCGGCTTCAACTATGCATTAGTTTACCAGGACAGCACCCTTGCCATATCGCTTGATATGTACCTGGGTAAGAAATCGGGGTTTTATAAAATGCTGCGTTTCCCTGAATATAAAATCATGCATATGAATAAAGATTATATGCTTAGTGATGCGGTTTACTGCTGGCTGGAAAGTACTTTTAAACCTAATGAAGATAAAAACGATATGCTGGCGCAAATAACCCACGAAGGAAAAATAATGTACCTGATGGATGCCTTAATGCCGGAGCTTGATGATACCATTAAAATGCGTTACACAGAAAAGCAGCTGGAATGGAACAAGGCAAATGAATTTAACGTTTGGGCACATATCATCCAGGAGAAATTGCTTTTTTCAACTAACCAGAACGATATTTTAAAATATACCGACGACGGGCCATTCAATACCGCTATTAATCACGATTGCCCTGCCCGCGATGGTAACTGGTATGGCTGGCAGATAGTGCGCAGCTTTATGAAACACAACCGCCATGAAACCATTCCCCAGTTAATGGCAGAAACAAATGCCGACGCTATTCTTAAGCAATCGGGGTATAAGCCAAGTAAGTAATTAGTTTATTGCGTGGGTATAGAAATTGGCCTTAATAAGGTCTTGCAATAACATGCGCTGGCCTTTATACTCCGCTGTTATCCATGCGTCGTTCGTGCCTTTGCCTTTAATGCGCTGCCTGAATATTTCGGCCAGTTTAAGTTGTTTAAATTCACCCATGGTAAACCTGGTAATGCCATCGGGGTAATTCTTCACTAACGGAGGAGGAGGCACAAAGCTTAACAGGTTTTTGTACTTATAATTTTCCGGGTGGCGGTAGGCTCCTATCTGCACCCTGAAAACTAATCCTTCAATACATACGCTGCCTGCCATATCAATAAGTTTGGCATATACTGTCGGGTCATTCAGGTCCTTATCGGCAAAGTATGAAAAGTCTTGCGGAGGTCCGGGGTCGCAATCGTTAGAAGCAAAAAACTGCTGCACAGGTTTCGGCTGCTGATTAAAGTAAAAAACCATAACCAGTGAATTGGCTGCAGCCGGCTCTTTCGCTATAACATCATTCTTAAATTTCTGTGCGTCTGAAAGGCTTTTGAAATTACCTATGTAATAGTGCGTGGTACCGTCTGACATTTTCTCGCTTGTAATGTTGCCATACTTGCTAAGGTACCCGAGCTTAAACTGTGTGGTATCGGTATAACTTCCAAGCTCAAGCTTGTATGTAAGTCCATCGACTTTTACATTTCCGTAGTCCTGTGTAATTTTACTCGAATCGATAACACCATTGGTATTTCCCTGATTTTTATCTTTTGTATTAAGGCTCACAATAGATGTTGATGTTACTACCTTTTCAGCCGTGTCAGGAATATAATTTTCCCTGTCCTGTGTATATTCCTGTATATAAAACTGGCTAATCTGTTGGCGTTTGCCGTTATTATCAACCGTCACATTCAGCCTGTTTTTCATGCTGCTGTCCTTACTTATTACTTTATACTTCAGCACCTCGGCATCTAACAAGGTTTTTGAAGGGCCAACATAGAACACCGTATTTCCATACTGGTCAACTTTGCTCATAATTTGTCCTATTCCCCTGAACTTAGTAGAATCGAAATCAGCTGGGTTCTGGTAAGTTCCCAGTTCAACATTATAGGTAATTCCGGCTGAATCCTTGGTACCATATTCATTTAAAATGCGCTGGTAAACCTTTGCTTCATAAACGTCAATCTTCTGGTCGGCCTTATATTCAGATACCTGTTGGTTAACACTTTCCTGCAATGCATTTGAGGTGTCTGATACTGTTATGTTATGTTCTTTGCGGTATTCGGGCGTATACAGGTGTATATCTTCCTGAACCTTTACAAAAGTTGTAAGCGAATCTACATCAAGGTATTCAATATGCGGATTGGCGCCCTGCACTTCAATAGCAATTTTATATTTCGAACCCGGGGTAAGCGCAATTATATATTTGCCTGTCTCAGTATTCGACCTGTAACTGCCCACCTGGCTGCTGTCTTTAGTATTTGTAACGGTTAAATTTGCACCAACCGGTTTTTCATCAGCCGTTACCACACCAACAGTAAGCGCCAACACCGGCCTTGCGCCATGTGTACCGGGTGTTACACTATATAAGTCCTGCTGCCCGTAACCGCCCTTGCGGTTCGATGAAAAATATCCGCGTGAGCCATCGGCATTCAATACATAATAACGGTCGTCATCGGGAGAGTTAATGGGGTAACCAAGGTTTATAGGAATGCTCCAGGTGCTGTCGGCCAAATTGAGTGTAGAATAGAAAATATCGCTTCCACCCATACTATTCCACCCTTCTGAGCTGAAAAACAGGGTGACTCCGTCAGGGTGTATAAATGGTGCATCTTCATCAAGCTCGGTGTTAATATTCTTACCTAAATTTTTCGGTGGACCCCAGCTGCCGTCGGTTTGCTTACGCGATACCCATATATCTCTACCACCAAAACCTCCCGGCCGCTCACTGGCAAAATAAAGTGTCTTGCCATCTGAAGTCAGTGAACAGCTTCCTTCCCAGAAAGGCGTGTTAATATTAGGCCCCAATGGAACCGGTTTGGACCATTTATACCCATCCAATGTACTTACAAAAATATCTCCGCCATTATGTTCATTACTGTTGAATGTAAACAGTTGCTGCCCGTCGGTTGATATAGCTATACTGGCATCATTTGCTTTGGTATTAAGCTCTGCTATAGGTTCGGGGGCCAGCCAGTTATCGCCCAGTTTGTGCGATATAAAAATATCTTCATAATACTCCCCATTGGTATCGGCCCTGAATTTATCATTCATAAGCCCGCCCGTACTAAGCGGCCCCCTGTATGTATAAATCAGTTCCGACTCATCGGCTGTAATTACGGGCGCATATTCCGATGCAGAAGTATTAATTCCCGGCCCGAGGTTCCTTATATAGGCTCTCACGGGGTGTGATACCAGCTCCTTGGCATTTATACAATACTTTATATAGTTCAGTGCCGAGCGCTTCTTTTCTTCAGAAGGGTGGCCCGCAAGGTATTTTTTAAATACCGTAATAGCTGTATCGAACTTAAAGTTTATGTGGTAGGCCCGTCCCAGGTAATATTGTATATCTTTTACGTCAGCATCTTCATCATATACCTTTTCAAGGAATGTAATCGACTTTTCCTTTTCGTCGGTGTATATATAACAAATGCCTGCCCGGTACCAGTAATATTCCTCGGCAGAATCGAGTTTAATTAGTTTCAGGTAAAGGGGCAGCGCCCTGTAGTAGTTACCTTCCGAAAAGAGGTACTCCGCATCAGCGCCGTATATTTCTATTTCCTTTTTTTCTTTGCCCGACATCTTCTTTTCCTGGGCGTAAGCCGACAAGAACACCAATACGGCGGGTATCAGAAGGAGTACTTTCCTCATATTGGAATACAAAATTCCGTTAATAGAGGCATCAGTTAACTACCGCTCATTCAAGGTTTTGAACACCATAACGTTGAAAAGCCTATATTTATAGTCATAAAAACCGCATATGAATTTCTTTTCCGATGCCCTTGAAAATTATATAGAGGCACACACCAAACCCGAGCCTGAAGTCTTGAAAAAACTGAGCCGCGAAACCCATGCGCATGTGTTAATGCCGCAAATGCTTTCGGGCCACCTGCAAGGACGGTTTTTAAAAATGCTCACCGGCATGATACAACCTGTACATGTATTGGAAATAGGCACTTTTACGGGTTATTCAGGCATAAGTATTGCAGAAGGATTACCCGAAAAAGCAACCCTGCATACTATTGATATAAATGATGAGTTATTACCAATGGTGAAGAAATATATTAAAGAGGCGGGCATGGAAAAAAAGATAAAAACATATACAGGAAACGCGCTGGAAATAATACCCACACTCAACTACACTTTCGACATGGTTTTTATTGACGCCGATAAAAGGAATTATTCCGGTTATTACGACCTTGTTTTCGATAAAATTCGTGTGGGCGGATATATAATTGCCGATAATGTGCTATGGAGCGGCAAAGTAGTAGAAGACAAAAAAGATGCCGATACCAAAAGCATAATGGCTTATAACGATAAAATAACTGCCGATAAAAGAGTAGAGAATGTACTTGTTCCTATCAGGGATGGATTGATGATAGCCAGAAAAATTAAATAATTGCACCATGAGAAAAATAATGTTCGCTACAATTGCCTTATTTACCTTTTCGGTAAATGCAATGTGCCAGCAATTACAACCAACAGACAGTGATGCATTGGTAAAAGTTGCTGTTGTTAGTTTTGAAAATAAACCAATGCCTGGTGAAAAGGTTTCACTGCAATCGTTAAAGACGCAGAAAATGTATTCAGGCATAACCAATGCCAGCGGAAAGTTTCAATTGCTTTTACCTAAAAACTGCGATTATAAAATATTCTATAAGGAATTCACAGCCAATGCTGACTATAAGCAGAACCTTTCTATTCCTCCTGCCGAAAACCAGATGCTCACGTTTAATTTCACCATTCGCGTGGAACTGCCTAAAACATTCACCCTGAAAAATGTGTTTTTCGATAGTGGCAATGCAACATTGAAAAAGGAATCGGATAAAGAATTGGATGAACTGGTTGATTTTATGAAACACCAACCCACCATGATTATTGAAGTGGCTGGTTATACCGATAATGTGGGCACCGACGATGCCAATATGAAGCTATCGCAGCAGAGGGCCGAATCGGTGAGAAATTACCTGGTGAGTAAAGGTGTGTCGGCTGATAAAGTGCAGGCTAAAGGGTATGGCTCGTCAACACCAATTGCAAGTAACGACACCCCGGAAGGCAAGCAGCAGAACCGCCGCACCGAAATACATATTATTAAGAATTAATTGGCCGTAAACTTATATCCTACTCCCCTAATAGAATGAAAGTAGCGGGGGTTTTTAGGGTCTTCTTCGAAATATTTACGGAAACTCACTATATAGTTATCTACCGTACGGGTAGAAGGAATGGTTTCGTAACCCCACACCTTTTCAAGTATTAAATCTCTGGGAACCACCTCATTAGTATGTTCAATGAGTAACTTCAGCAACTCTACTTCACGTTTACTAAGCTGATGCTTGATACCCCTTGCTGTTTGTATTTCGTAATTCAGGAAATTGATAGTATTTCCCCCGAAAGCATATTCTTCCTTTTCTTTCTCCGGTAAAGCAGACGACCTTCTTAATAATGCCTTCACGCGCAACAGAAGCTCCTCTAAATGAAAGGGCTTAACCAGGTAGTCATCAGCTCCTAATTTCAAGCCATTTATTCTATCTTCAGCATCGCCGCGGGCGGTAAGAAAAAGTATAGGGGTATGCTTATCTACCTTGCGTATATTCCTGCATAATTCGAAGCCATCCATACCCGGCAGCATAACGTCTAATATTATTAGTGAATACCGGGGGCCGCTGAACTTCTGCCAGGCCGTTTCACCATTGTCGAATGCAGTTACAGCATAACCCTCCATTTCAAGATTTAACTTTATGACGGACAAAAGGTTCTTTTCGTCTTCAATAAGTAGTAATGAATCTGTCATATGCTTCAATTAATAAAAAATCACCCATCCGGCATTTGGAATTCTCAAAATTATTCTTCATCTTTGTTTAGAGAATATTTTTAAAACATAATTAAAACTAATAATTTCTTTGTTATGAGAAACAAATTACTCACCCTTGCAACCTGCATACTTTTATTACAAACTGCAGCCTTTTCACAAAACTCTCCGACAACAGCCAAGGTTAACGCGCCTAAAAAGGCAGTAAAGGCTCCTATGGCCCAGCAGTCACCTAAGAAGAGCGTTAAGAAATAGATTTTACCCGAACTTTAAACAGAATAAAAAAATAAATTTTAAACCAACCGTTATGAGAAAACTTACCTTATTAATTGTTGCAATTTTTGCAGGCCTTAGTATGGCTAATGCGGGGGTTGTTTCGCAAAACACGGCTCAAACCGTGGCAACCAATTTATACACCCAGACTTTTGGCACAGCTGTAAAAAGCATAACACTTGCCTATACCGAAAGAGATGCATCAGGTGTTGTATCTTATTATGCGTTTGATATTAATTCACCTGACGGCGGTTTTGTAATTGTATCTGCTGAAGATGCAGGACGCCCTATTATCGGGTACTCCAATACAAGCCACTATTTTGTGCCTGCACCAGGTACTAATATAGAGTTCTGGATGAACAAGCGCAATGCTGAAATTGCTACCATACGTTCACTCAGGCTAATAGCTACACCGGATATTAAAAACGAATGGACTGCCTACATTAATAATACAGTTCCTACCACTAACAGGGCAACCCACAAAGTACTGGCTAACCCCTTCCCTTCGAGTACCGCCTATCTTGTTAAAAGTACCTGGGACCAACAGTATCCTCCCTATCCTTACAATTACTTCTGCCCACCAACAACTACAGGTTCAACTGCTTCAACCCAGTCGGTAACCGGTTGCGTCGCAACAGCCATGGCCCAAATTATGAGGTACTGGAGCTACCCGCCTAAAGGCACTAGCTCAAGTTCTTATTGTGATTGCACTTCTGGTGGTTTTACTGAAAATTATGGCACATTATCGGCAAATTATGCTTCGCATAGTTACAACTGGTCTGCCATGTCCCTTACCCCATCTTCAACCAGCGCGGTAAATACTTCCGATACAGATATAGCAAGGGTTATGTCAGATGCAGGTATCAGCGTGCAAATGGATTACAGCCCTTCAGGCAGCGGCGCTTATGTTATTACATCAGAGAAAGCGGTATGCGCACAGGCTTCGTACACCAAATATTTCGGGTATTCAACAAAAATTATTGATGGGTTAAATGCATTTGCCAATGCCACCACATGGCAGGATACACTGGAAACCGAACTTAACCACAGCCGACCCATACAATATTTTGGAACAGACCCTTCAGCAGGTGGCCACACATGGGTTTGCGACGGCTTCAACTCAAGCAACGACTTCCATATGAACTGGGGATGGAGTGGTTCCAGTGACGGATGGTACGCTCTTAATAACCTTGCCCCAACGGGTAGCGGAGATGATTTCAGCACCAGCCTAGGTGCCCTTATTGGTATTACACCTCCTCCACTGGCTCCGGTAGCTGATTTCACTGCTAACGTTACAACCATACCGGTAGGTACAACTGTTAACTTTACCGACCTTTCTACCGGTTTCCCAACCTCATGGGCTTGGACCTTTACAGGTGCAGTTACTACAACTTCAACAGCGCAGAACCCTGCTAATATTAAATACAATACCGTTGGCAAATACGCCGTTAGCCTTAAAGTAACAAACAGCGCAGGTACCAATACTGCAAGCAAAACAGCCTACATTAATGTAGTGAACGGTAATGCATGCGATACATTAAGCAACCTGCCTGCCAGTCCTTACCTTACTTACTATAGCACAGGCAACGGTTTTGTAAGTGGCTGTTACGGAGACACCGTTCAAAAGGAAGCTGAGTATTTCTCATCTGCTCCTCCTGCCGGTTACACTATTGGCCAGGTGTATGTTTTCTTTGGCAAGTCTTCATCTAAAACAGTAGGAAGAACTGTTAACGTTGATATATGGGATAATACCGGTACGGGTGGTGCCCCTGGCGCAGTAAAAGCTACTAAAGCAATTACGTTAAGCTCTATAGTTGACACTGTACCAACACTGGTTACATTTACCTCACCGGTTACTATCACTACGCCTTATTACGTTGGTGTTGATTTCACCCTTGAGGCTACCAATTATAAAACCGACACGGTTGTAATTATTACCGATACTAACAACGATGGAGGAAACCCTAACACAGCATGGCAATATGATGTTGCGGCCAAATATTCCATAAACGGCTGGTACCAGGTTTCAGCCATATGGAACCTTAATATATCAAATGCTATCTGGCCTGTACTTTGTTCCGATCCTACTTCAACATTCGATTACGACCTTGAGTCGGGTGTAAAACTTTACCCTAACCCTACCAGTGGTATTGTAAACGCTGAGTTTTCACTTGATTCGCCAAGCGATGTAAATGTGGAAGTTTATAATATGCTGGGACAATTGGTACAACAGGCTCATTGGGGCAATGTATCTAACTCAACCTATACCATAAATTTAACGGGCCAGCCTACAGGCATGTATTTTGTTAAGATGGTATCTGATAAGTCTACCATTACAAAGAAGATAATGCTGAATAACAGGTAAAAACTGTTTTACTTAATCTTGAATCCCGGCCCTGAAAAAGCCGGGATTTTTGCTTATATTTGTTATATGAAATGCAGGGTTACCATAGTTTTTGCCGTATTTTCCCTTCTGGTGGTTTTTCCTGCCTTTTCGCAGGAAGTTAACCCGCTTATACCAAGCACAAAGCATAGCTATGTCCGCTGCCTCGATATGGAAAAATATGAACTGTTTCTTGAAAAACAGGACCCGGGGCGTAAAGCAAGGCGCGATGCCGCCATGAAACAAATGGCTAAATGGACAGAACTTCACGGTTTAAAAAGAACCGACAGTGTTGCCAGTTACACTATACCCATAGTTTTTCACGTATTGTGGAATAGTGCAACACCCGCTGAAAAAATATCACTGGCTCAGCTAAAGAGGCAGATAGAAGTTTTAAACAGGGATTATAACCGCATTAATGCTGATACTATAGACACTCCCGGCCCGTTTAAACCAGCGGCAACAAGCTTTAACATAAGTTTCTGCCTTGCGCAAACCGACCCTAACGGAAAGCCTACTACCGGTGTAGTATATAAACAAACTTCTACTACCTCTTTCTCTTATTCAAATAATGCGGCAAAACTTCCTTACTTAGGCGGTGATACTATATGGGACCCCAATAAATATCTGAACATATGGATATGCAACTTAAGCGGGGGCCTGCTAGGTTATTCGGAGTTTCCTACTAAACCGCTTGACAATACTTTTGGCTCCGTAATTTTTTATGAAGCGGTAGGAGATTCGGGCTACCTACCCTTACCGGCATACAACCTGGGCCGAACCATTACCCATGAAATAGGCCACCTGCTCGACCTTCATCACCCCTGGGGCGATGATGGGGGACTTTGCCCCGGCAGCGGTGGAACAGACGATGGCTGTGCCGATACCCCGCCTGAAGGAAATAACCTGAATGATGGTTATGGCCAGGGCTGGGGGCCTACTTTTGGTTGTCCACCATTCCCATACACTGATAATTGTTCTACCACAAGCCCCGGTATTATGTTTGAAAATTACATGGAATATAGCAACGACAGTTGCATGAACCTATTTACCAAGGACCAGTACACAATTGCATCGGCGGCTTTAAGCGGGCCATTGGCAATACTTGTTACTTCTACTGCCTGTACTGCTCCCTCATCAATACAGGAGTATATTTTTAACGCTTCGGTAAATGTTTATCCTAACCCCTCCCCGGGCAAATTTAATGTTGCTGTTTCGTTAAGTGACCCATCGCATTTAAACATTGAAGTAATTAGTGTACTCGGGCAAACTATTCAGACATTGAATTCTGATAACGCAAATGGTAAAACCTATTCCCTTGATTTATCGGCCCAGCCTGAAGGGTTGTACTTCGTTAAAATATCGAACACCAGCTTCTCCATCGTGAAAAAGATTATGGTGAGCAGGTAAATAATTTCATTTTTATTTCCGTAACCGTGGATCCATGGCATCGGTTAAACCTTCGCCCAACAGGTTATATACTGTAACGGTAAAGAATATTGCCATTCCAGGAAAAATTGCCAGCCACCAGGCCGTAGGCTTCGAACGTGCCTCCGATAATAGTGCGCCCCACGTCAACGTTTCAGCAGGAACACCAATACCTAAGAACGATAAAGTAGCTTCTGTGAGAATTGCGCTTGCAATACCAAATGCAATAGCAATCAGAACAGGAGATAATGCATTGGGCAAGGCATGCCTGAATATGGTACGGAACTCGGAATAACCCAGCGCATGGGCAGCCTCAATATATTTAAGGCTGCGTATACGCAGAAGCTCAGCCCTTACAAAGCGGGCAATACCCGTCCATGATAATGCACCTATTACTAACATAACCAACATTAGCGAAGGTTTGGCAATTGCTACAATAGCCATAATCAGGAATAATGTGGGAATCGAAATCATTACTTCAATGCAGCGGGAGACAATAATGTCTACGGGTATGTTTACTCTTTTAGATAGGAATGGAATGTACTCAAAAGGTTTTGCAAGTAGGTTGCCAATAAGCATGATTACTGCAAAAATGAAAAGGCTGAAAATCATTTGCCCCAGAAATAAAAAAGTCGATTGAGCTAATGCATCACTTATAGCATAGCTCCGTAAACTGAATGCATAGAATATAGCAAGACAAAAAAAGATGAGGTTAAATGTAATTCGTATGCGCGTCATTTTCAAGCGCTCATCTCCAAAGTAACCGGCCAGTGAGCCCAATAGCAAACCAATGAGTGTAGCAATGCTCATGGAAACAAGTCCCACGAGCAATGCAATACGTGTTCCGTATATCATGGCCGAAAAAACATCGTGCCCCAATTCGTCAGTACCCAGCCAGTGTCTCCATCGCGTTGATTTCACATGCTGCTTATCAAATGGCCCGACAGAATGTACATTAGCTTCGTCGATATTTTCGGGTAGGTAAGGAACAGGTGGGAATACCACCCAATCGTAATTAAGTTTTTTCCATTCTACATTTTGTAAATCTGTCGGCCAGGTATTTAATCCCACGCTAACGGTAAAAGCCCTGAATACAGGAAAATAAACATTGCCTTTGTATTTACACATTAATGGTTTTTCATTAGCGAGCACATCAGCTAAAGACGCCAGCGCCACAAGAAAAATTATAAAGCGGAACGAATAACGGGCTATCCTGTTTTTACGAAACTGCTTGCGCACCATTGCCCAATAACCCTGCCCATCCGATACCCTTTGCATGGCATCGTCAGCACGTTTAGCAGGATTAAATATGGTCAATATATTTTTCAGTTTCATATTAATCAGGCTACTGTTTTAGAAAATGAAATACGAGGGTCAACAGCGGCGTAAAGTATATCGGCCACTAAAGTTCCGAACAGGGTTAGCAAAGCGGCAAACATAACATTGGCAAATACTACAGGGTAGTCATTTGCTTCCAGCGCATTGTAGCTTATCTGCCCCATGCCGGGAATTGAAAAGATTTGCTCAATAACTACGGAGCCAGAAAGCAGCAATGGAAATATATTAGCAAACAGCGTTATGACAGGCAGCAGTGAATTTCGGAAAGCATGTTTCCATATAACAGTTTTTTCCGGCAGGCCCTTGGCTTCGGCTGTGCGTATATAATCCTGCCCTATTACATTCAGCATGCCGCCCCGCATCTGCCTCGATATAAAAGCAAGCGATGTGTATGTCCAGCAAAACAATGGAAGAATTAACCGATAAATGCCTTGGGTAATATGATATAAAAATGGTGCATCGGAAGGTATAGGCGGTGTACCCGGTGCAGGAAACCACGATAGCCAATCGCCTCCGCAGAAAAAGATTATTAAAATGGTTGCTATCCAGAAATTGGGTAATGAATACAACGCAAACAAACCGGTGGTAGTTAGTTTTTCTTTTTTACTCCCTCGCGTTACTGCTGCTTTTACTCCAATGGGTATAGCAATAAAATACGCCAGCAGAATAGATATAAGGCTTATTCCCATGGTCCACTTCATAGCATCCCATACAATGGGGCCAACAGGGCGCATATCCTGGTACGATGTTCCTAAATCGCCACGCAAAAAGCCCACCAGCCAATGATGATATTGATTCCTGAAGCCATACCAATGAACAACGGGAAAATATTTCCGGGAAGAATTTTTATTGGCAACCACTTCATAAAATGCGTCTTTGGCACTATTCACAAATCCGGGTACTTCGCTTACATTGCAAATTCCCGGCATACAACCTTGTAACTTATTAAAAAGATTACCAATTTTATCCTCTTCAAAGGTTGTATATAAGGCATCAGCCATGGGGCGCATTTCTATATATTTCGCATTACAGGCCGAATCATGTATTTCACCGGCCAGCATATTATTCAATCGCTCAACAGCGCAATAATATTTAGCCACCCTATTCCAATCGCCATAAATAAAAGCAAGGTGGGTAAGATTATCGCGCACATCTTTTCGCGCAATGCGGTAAATCGTATCACTTTCGGTGGCATTGGTTATGCTGAAATAAAATAAAGGTAAATCGAGGCCCAGTTTGTGGCGCAGGGCAATGTAAGCCGCCTCATCAGTAAGTCCGCGAGTATTCTGCCCGGCATCACCTGACTTCTTATTTAAAATACTTTCAACGGGGTCGCCCGGAGCGTTAACGCTGATAATAAAAGTGATGAGCGAAATAGCAATAAGGGTAGGTATAAATATCAGTATCCTTTTCGCTATATACCTGAGCATGCTTTGTTATTTACTTTTCGCCCGCGGCCTTAAACCCGGCCTCCCAGAAGAAAGGATTGTTAGACGAGGCATAGGCGTTTGAGAATTTCTTGCTGATAGCAATAAGCGCTTTAGGAGCAAGAAGGAATATATATCCGCAACGGTCGTGCATAATCACTTGTAATCTTTTCTCCATGCCTGCCCTTTTCTTCACATCAAGTTCTACACGCATAGAGTCTATAAGTGCATCAGAAGTTGCATCGCCAAAACCTTCATGGTTCGAGCCCTCATCTAATGCCGAGGTGGAATAGAAAACCTGTTTAAAATCCTGCTGCCCCGGCTGGAAGACCCATCCGCTGGTATACATATCAAACTCATGTTTCTTCAACAGGCCCTGGAACACATTAAATTCTTTCACTACTATATTCACATCTATGCCCACCTTACGCGCTTCTTCTTTAAAAATAAGGGCTACTTTTTTGCGCACATCTGCTCCCTGGTTAACAAGGAAGTCGATTGTGAAAGGAGTTTTTTTACCATCTATAACTTTATAGAGTATGCCGTCTCCCTCGCTGGCTGTCCACCCTGCCGCAGCAAGCAAAGCCTTTGCGCTATCGAGATTATACTCGTATGGTTTTATATCGCTGTTGTAGTCTAGCGAGTCCATGGGTGATATGCCGCCTGTCACCTGCTGTCCATATCCATAATACACATCCTGTATTATACGCTTCACATCAACCAAGTGCGCCAATGCCTGCCTTGTGTGCACATCAGCTAGTTTGGGCTCTTTCATGTTAATGCCTAAATAGGTGTAGGCAAACATTAAAGGGGTTAGCGTATTAAAGTTAGCGGTAAACTTATCGGACTTGGAAAGGTCGGTAAAATCCTGTGGCTTTATAGCCTTCATTACATCAAGGTTACCTGCCTTTAACGAAACAAGGGCGGTGGTCTGGTCATTAACTACCTGGTAAACTATTTTATCGGGATACGCTTCAAAAAAGCAATTCGTGCCTGCAAGCGCATCGCCCCACCAGCCTCTTTTCTTTCTCAAAACTACACGTTGCCCGGTGGTCCATTCTACAAACTGGTATGCGCCACTACCATTTACCCCGGTAGTGTCCCTCTGGTATTTTTCCGAATTAAAGTCATTTGCAAAAGCCATCATTTTAGGGTCGTGCGCAAGAGCAGTATCGTTAAGCATCTGCTTAAAGGTAAAGCCCTCCATATATTTTTTAGGGTCGTAGGCATATTCGGGCAATACACATGTATTAGTGCCTGTAGTTTCCACCGCAAGGTTATACCTTGCTTTAAACACAAAAGTTATTTTCCTGGGGTTATCGGGATAGAGTATTAAATCACTCAACAGATCAAGTGTAGTTTTCAGTGGAGCATCATTCACACCGGGGTTGCAGGCGGCTTTAAATGTAAACTCCACATCTTTGGCGGTAATGGGTGTTCCATTATCCCATTTGGCCTCCTTGCGTAATTCGTAGGTTATATACATGTGGCCTGCAGAATCGGCTCTTACCTGCGGCAGGCTATCGGCCAGTATGGGTACTAACTTAAGTGTGCGGTAATCGAAGTTGAGCAGGGGCTGGAATACATTATTATCAATTTCATAGGCCACTGCATCGGCAGCGGTAACAGGGTTAATTACACCAGGGTCGGCAAGCTGCCACACTACTACCTCGGTAGGGTTGCGCTTGTAAGTGCATGAACTGATGAATAAAACGGATAAGAACAGTACTAATAATAGGTTAAATCGTCCCCTCATACGATTTCAATAAGTTGATTGCAACAAATCTACAAAAATGGGTCGATAAAAACCCAAAAGATTTAACTGAGAATTTTCAAGCGGGCAAACCGCAGCAGTAGTTGCTTTTTCTCGCCGTTCTGGAACATTACTGTAGCCTTGCTATTGGGATACGCACCTTCCATGGTAATTACTTCGCCTATGCCAAACCTGTCATGCTCAACCTTCATGCCGGCTTTCAAACCGGCCAGATGACTATTATCAACCGGTGGCAAAGTCGATGGCGCCTTGTTAAGGCTCACAAGTTTCTTTTTAGTCAGTGGCGATTGCATTACAGGCGGAGCCACATTAAACACCTTAGGTGTTTTCGGGAACGACGATTGATACGTTTCTTCCTGCGGAGAGTAGCCCACCGCATTCTCTATAAACTCCTGCGGTATTTCTTCTAAAAAGCGGCTGGGTTCACAGCTAAGTGAGTTGCCATAACGGTAACGGCTTATAGAGTATGATAAGCTGGCCTGTTTCTTGGCACGGGTAAGCGCCACATAAAAAAGCCTTCTTTCCTCTTCCAGTTCTTCGCGTGTTGTTATCGCCATTTGCGAAGGGAAAAGATTTTCTTCAAGCCCCGCTATAAATACGTAATTGAATTCTAATCCTTTAGCCGCGTGAATAGTCATAAGCAACACCTTGTCGGCGTCCCTCTCATCGTCTTCGTTAATGTCCTCGCTGGTAAGTAACGCCACATCTTCCATAAACAGGTTGAGCGTAGGCATCTGCCCCTCGGGGTCGGCCTTTTCCACAAAGTCTTTCAAGCCGTTCAGCAACTCCTGTATGTTCTCCATACGGTTAATGCCTTCGGGTGTGCGGTCGTTATAAAGTTCCTTCATCAGCCCTGAAGTGTTGGCAATATACTCTGCCAACTTGTGGGCATTGTAAGTAGGCAACAGGGCAGTGAAGCTTTTTATAAGGGTAATGAATTCGGTTACCTTTTCTATAGCACGCGACTGCAGAGGCAAGTTGAAATCAGCAATATTTTCCATCACCGTCCACAGGCTAACGTCGTTATCGCCGGCGGCGACAATCATCTTATCGAGCGATGTATCGCCTATACCACGTTGCGGATAATTGATTACCCTGCGCAAGGCTTCTTCGTCGTGCGGATTAATGGTAAGGCGGAAGTAGGCCATTAAATCTTTTATCTCTTTGCGCTGGTAGAATGAAATGCCACCGTAAATACGGTAAGGTATGTTCAGTTTGCGCAAGGCTTCTTCTAAAGGACGGCTCTGTGCGTTGGTGCGGTACAGTATGGCAAACTCTTTATTGCTTGCCTGTTTCGATATGCGTGAATCGAATATGGCTTGGGCTATCTGCCTTCCCTCTTCCGAGTCGGTGAAGGCACGGAGTATTTTTATCCTCTCCCCTTCCTCGTTCGATGTCCACACCGTTTTCTTAAGCTGGTCGCGGTTTTTAGAAATAAGCTGGTTGGCAGCGTTCACAATGTTCCGGGTAGAGCGGTAGTTCTGCTCCAGTTTAAACACCTGCGTATCGGGGTAATGTTTCTGGAAGTTAAGTATGTTCTGGATGTTGGCCCCGCGGAAAGCGTATATGCTCTGTGCATCATCGCCCACCACACAAATGTTCTGGTGGCGCGCAGCAAGCTGACGCAATATCATGTATTGCGAAAAATTGGTATCCTGGTACTCATCAACCATTATATAACGGAACTGGTCCTGGTACTTAAGCAACACAGCGGGATTATCGCGCAGCAATAAGTTGGTATGGTATAGTATATCGTCGAAGTCCATAGCGCCTGCTTTATAAAGGCGCTTGTTATATGTCTCATATATCTGCCCGAAGTGTTCACGCCGCGCTGCCCTGTCTTCATTCATATATTGCAAATCGCCAAAGTATTCTTTAGGCGAAATAAGCATGGTTTTAAGGGTTGATATGCGCCCCAGCAGCGACGATGCCTTGTAGGCCGCATCGTTCAAGCCCAGTTCTTTCACTATGCTTTTCAGCAGCGACTTTGAATCGTCGGTATCGTAAATGGTAAAGTTTACCGGGTAGCCAATCTTATCGGCTTCCCTGCGTAATAGCCTTGCAAAAGTAGAGTGAAATGTACCCATCCACAGGTCGCGGGCGCTGTGGCCTATCAGGTTAATTATACGTTCCTTCATTTCGCGGGCCGCCTTATTGGTAAACGTAAGCGACAGAATACGGTATGCGTCAACCCCGTTATTCATGAGCTGGGCAACCCTATAGGTTAGCACCCTTGTTTTGCCCGAACCTGCGCCTGCAATAATCATTACCGGGCCCTCGGTACACATTACAGCGGCTCGTTGTTCGCTATTTAGTTCATCTAAAAAGTCCTTTTCCATAATAAGTTTTCAAAGTTACTACTTATGCCACAGAAAGAAGAGGGTGTTGAAAAAAATTGACAGATATAAATCAAATAAATTTTGCTAAATTTATTATCAATTTAAACTGCTTATTCGGACTCATGCAACTACTTTCATTGGCAATATTCCTTTCCTTTTCTCTTACTGCTTTGGGGCAAGATTACCCCGATAGCGGGTTTACCAATAAAGCCGAGGCAAAGAACTTAATGGTAAATGGCAAAAAAGAGGGTAAGTGGTGTGAGTATTTACTTGAAAACGGAAATAAAACCACATCTGCTGTTTCTTCTTATTGTACCCTGACAATATACAAAGCAGGTAAACCTTATGGGATAGAGCGGGAATATTGTAATGGAAAGCTATGTACGGTGATGCCTTACAAGAATGGGGTAACCAATGGTACAGTAAAATCATATTTCGAAGATGGAAAATTAAACTACGAAGCTCCTTTCGTTGATAGTATTGAAAACGGAACAGAGAAAGATTATTACGACAACGGGAAATTGAAGGGTGAAGTTATATATGCGAACGGAAAAAGAAATGGCATTGCTAAATGGTACAATAAAAAAGGTAAATTGGAGTGCCAGGCCACTTATGTTAATGATAGTGTAACCAATGGTGTTGTGCGCGATGATTGCGGAGAAAACGAAACAGAACCTGAAAAAAGATATTATGTAGAACGCCCTTATGTGAACGGTAAAGAAAACGGGCTTGAAAAAACATTTTACGATAATGGGGTATTGGCGGAAGAAACCCCCATTAAAAATGGCAGTGTAGATGGAA